>Ga0265297_10001379_pt1 | contig 57618 bp, 53 predicted proteins | sample Munlanlwell13791_FD_192502 | JGI IMG/M metagenome (GOLD analysis project Ga0265297, IMG submission 192502) | Leachate microbial communities from a municipal landfill in Southern Ontario, Canada - Leachate well 137-91 | ecosystem: Engineered > Solid waste > Landfill > Unclassified | place...
CGCCTTGGCTGCCAACTCCTCTAACGGCCTTATCCTTATAAGGCCCGCCATCTGGACGCCGACAAATAACACGGCGGCCCCCGCCAAATAGTAGAAATACCTGCTCATGCCCATCATTTTGGCCGCGAGTGTCCCTATCGTGCCCAGAAGGACTCCGAGAAGCGTATAGCTCAGGACCAGCGCGGCCACGAATGACATCGTGACCATAAAGGCTTTTTTCTTGGAATCGGCGCCGCCGATAAGGCCTATAACGACCGGTATCCTGACTATCGTGCAGGAAGCCAGGCTGAGTATGGCCGCGGCCCAGAAGACCACGGCAAATGTCCATAACGAGCGCTCATTGACGGCGTTCAGGATGGTCTGTATGTCCGTTCCCATTATTTCCCTATACCTCTACTTTATATCCGCCCAGGTCGACATCGTGCATCGGGAGGTTTGTGGGCTCGCTCACGAAAAATATCGAGGGCCTGCCTCTCCCGGGCTCGGATATCTCGCAATGCGGCGTATCCTTGAGCATCGTGAATATGCAGGTCTTATGGTCGTTATATTTCAGGCGCAGCATCATAAAGTCTTTCGCGCCCAGCCTGCCGGCCTTGGCCTTACTCTCCATCTCCTTGTGCTTGACGAGGCCCAGTATCATGCAGACCGGTTTCAGTTTGCGGCGGGTGTTATTTATTATGATGAACTCCTCGTGGTGCGGATGCGAGTTCAGCATCAGTCGCGCGGCGTTGTCCGAACGGATGCATATGAGCTTGTGGGTGCCGTGTTCTACCGGCGACGAATAGATCGTGTCTACGAGTCCGTCTCTGTGCGTCCTGTGAAGTATCTTCGGGGTCGGGCGCAGCGTCCTTATGAGCCCCTTTTTCTCGAGCCGCAGCAGTATCTTCTCCGTCGCGTCGACGGGCTTCAATTTTATCGTCTTCATGTCAGCGCAGATGCTCCATAAGTATTTTTATCCCTATCGCCATTAATATCAGCCCGCCCGCCGCCTCGAGCTTCCGCTCGAAAAAATGCCCGGCGGTGTTGCCTATCACGACACCCAGGAAAGACAGCAAGAACGTAACCGCCCCTATCACGATCACCGGTAACACTATCGATACCTGCAGGAACGCGAAACTGAACCCCGCCGCGAGCGCGTCGATGCTGGTCGCGACCGACAGGACAAGCATCTCCTTCAGCCCGAACGACGCCTGCCTCTCCTCTTCGTCGATCTTCCATGATCCGTATATCATCTTCCCGCCGATAAAAGCAAGCAGGCCGAACGCGACCCAATGGTCTATTCCTGCCAGGAACCCCTTAAGGCGCACACCCGCCATCCATCCGATCGCCGGCATTACCATCTGGAAGGACCCGAAGAACGACCCGAACTTCAGCGCGCTCTTCAGTTTATTCCGCTTGATGACCACCCCGCCCGCGACAGAGACCGCGAACGCGTCCATCGCGAGACCGAGGGCGATCAGAAATATTGCCGAGGCGCTCATTCGCTTATCGCGGCAATGCTTAGGCGGGTCACCTTCAATTCTGTGAGCAGGTCCAGCACGTTGACTATCTGCTTGAACCGTACAGACTTGTCCGCCCTGAGGACTACGGCGGCTTTTGGGTTCTCTTTACATTTTGCGGCCAATTTATCCCTGAGGCCTGAGGACGTGACCTTGTCCTTATCTACATAAATGGCGCCGTCGCCGGTTATCGATATGCTTATCTGGTTATTTTCCTCTATAGGGACTACGCTGCGGGCTTCGGGAAGCTTGACGTCAAGTTTCTGTATGCGCTGCGGGCTGAACGTGTATAACAGGCTGAACGAAATAAAAAAGAAGATGAACATGTTCATGATTATATCGGTCATGGACACGTTCTCGAGAGTGAAGAGAAAACCCTTCCTTCCCTGTATCTTCAAAGATTACCCGCCTCCTTCAACTCGATTATAAGCTCAAGGAACTGGATGGAATGGTTCGTGAGCTCGTTTGACATGTATTTGATGCGGCTTACGAAATAGTTATAGCACAGGAAGAGCGGTATCGCGATGATGAGGCCGGCCGCGGTAGTGATCATCGCCTGGTAGATGCCGGCAGCGAGAGCATTAACGGTTATATTGGCGCCGGCATGTTCCCACGCCATGAACGCTTTAATGAGGCCTGTGATCGTGCCGAGGAAACCGAGGAGCGGCTCGATGCTTATTATGGAGGCCATCGCACCGAGGTATTTCTCTATCTTCAATACCTGGTTATTGCCGACCTGTTCCATGACCTTCTCGAGCCTCTGCGGCGCGAGGTATCTCCTCTCGATGCCTACCTTGAATACCGCCGCTATAGGATATTTGGCGTTCTCATCGCAAAGGTCTAGCGCCATCTGGATCCTGTTCGCCTTGAGGCAATGGAAGACCTCCTGGATAAAGCCGAACGAATCCATCTTGAGATTCCTTAGCTCCAGGAACTTCTCCACCACTATCGCGAAGCCGACGACCGAACCCAGTATGATGGGCGCCATTACGGGGCCGCCCTTAATTATGATATCAAGCATGACTGCTCCTTGAAGGTTTTATGAAGGAATTAGGAAAGTGATTTTATCACTATCCGCTTTTTTTATCAATGTTATTTTTCGCGAGAAGGTCCTCTACCATCTTGATGAGTTCCGGGGGCTCGAACGGTTTCATCACATACGCGTCGGCGCCGACTTCCAGCCCGAGCTTCTTGTCAAGGTCGCCCGCCTTCGCGGTGAACATTATTATCGGTATCTTCGCGTACCTCGTATCCTTTTTCAGGAAAGCGCAGACCTTATACCCGTGCATCTTCGGCAGCATGAGGTCCAGTATTACAAGGTCGGGCTTTTCTTCGTGCGCCTTATTCAGCCCCTCCATGCCGTCCGAGGCGGTGACCACGTTATAGCCGATCGATTGCAGGCGGAAACCCACCGTCCTTAATACATCCTCCTCGTCATCCACCAACAGTATCTTTTTCTTGTCCATATCAGGGGCCTCCTTTCAGGAATTTGTCCAGTACCGCAATGAGCTGTTCCTGTTCGAACGGCTTCACCAGGAACCCGTCGGCTCCGGCCTCTTTTGCCTGCACGGATATTTGTTGCGTACTTGCCGTGAACATCACTATAGGTATATCTTCCAGCTCCGGGTCCGCCTTGACGGCCTTACACACATCCCGGCCGTCCATTACGGGAAGCCTCAGGTCAAGCAGCACGAGGTCAGGCCTCTTCTCCTTAATAAGGTTGAGGGCTTCCTGCCCATTGACCCCGACGGCCACGTTATATCCGAGGCTCTTAAGCCGGAATGTCGTCACCTTTACGAGGTCCTCCTCGTCATCCACGATAAGTATGGTCTTCGGCATACGTTTCCCTTCTTTCAACTATAGGCAGGTTAAAGATGAAACTGGCCCCCTCGCCGTATGCTGACTCGGCCCAGATCTTTCCGCCGTGTCTTTCCACTATCTCCTTAGATATCGCGAGCCCGAGGCCCGTCCCTCCGGTCTTTCGCTCAGTGCCCTTCTCCAGCTGCTCGAAACGGCGGAAGAGCCTGGGGATGTCTTCTTCGTGTATGCCGGGACCGGTGTCCTTCACCGTTACGCGTAGAGTGTTATCCTTTATTTCCGTTATAAGCGTTATCCCTCCCCTATCGGTGAGCTTCACGGCGTTATTGACCAGGTTCGTGAGCACCTGCGTTATCTTATCCCTGTCGAACACTATCTTAGGCAGGCCTTCGGAAAGTACCAGCGCTATGTTAAGCCCCTTATCCTTGGCTATCGTCACCATAGTATCATACACCTCGCGCACTACCTCGTTTATGTCCTCCGGCTCGAAGTTGAACGTCAGCTTGCCCGATTCGAGCTTCTGCAGGTCAAGCACATCGTTAATAAGCCTCGCGAGCCTGTCAACGTTGCGTTTCGCGATATTCAGGAATTCCTTCTGGTCCTTGTTCAGTTCGCCTGTGGTCCCGTCGATCACGAGCGCGATGCCCTCTTTGATCGCGGTAAGCGGCGTCCTGAGCTCATGCGACACCATTGACGTGAAGTCAGCCTTTATCCTGAGGGCCCCCTCCAACTCCCTTGAATATTTCTCGACCTTCTCCTTCTCCTCCTGTATGTCCTCGAGCAGGTTAAGGCTCGCGGCCTGAGCGTCGGAAAGGTCTCTCGTCCTGTCCTCAACCCTTGCTTCAAGCTCCTTGGATAATCTTTCCAACTCGTCCCTGGCCTTCACAAGCTCGTCCTGCCTGATCTTGACATTGGCCACCATCTGCTTGAACGTTTCGCCGAACTGCTCTATCTCGTCGCCGGTCTTTGCCTCGATCTTATAATCCCAATCGCCTTTCATAATCATCTCGGTGGCTAAATGCAATTCGTGAATCGGTCTCGCAAATATATCGCCAAGGTAATACCCGACCGGCAGCATGACGACTATCATGCATGACCATACCACAACGAGTATAAACAGGAACTTGTTTACGGGAGCGAAAGCCTCTAGCTCATCCTGGGCTATAAGTATTTTCCATGACGTATTTTCATTGGAAAATAGTGATGCCGGGACATCGGCGCTGACAAAAAAGATCTTGCCGTCATGGACGCTTAGCTTGTCGGTGATGATATATGGGGCCGTACCGGTGTTGATGACATCGAGGCAGTCCCCCTTACAGAGCTTGAACGTCATCGGCTCCACGCCTTCATGGAATATTATATCGCCCTTGCCGTTTATCAGCGACGCGTGCCCGGTCTTCCCGATCTTGAAATCCTGCAAAGGCTTAAAAAACCCTCCGGCCTCTAGGAACGCCTTGCATACGCCTATAAAGTTCCCGTCGCTATCGCGTATCGGCACAGCAAGCGTTATGCCCCATTTATCCGATGACGGGTCAAATGAGATATCACCGATATAATCGCCTCCGTTGCCGCCATTATAGACCTTCTGCCACCAATCTTCGTCCGCCTGGAAATAATCGCTGGTCTTGCTTGAAGCGGCTACGAGCCCGCCGAACCGGTCGGTAACGAACACTTCGCCCATATTGCCTTCGTCATCGGAGAGCGCCCTCAGCCTGATCGCTACATAATTATCCAGGTACTCTTTCATAATGGGGTCGTCATTCCCTATGCCATGCCATTTTCTGTCCATCTCCCTGATGAACTCAGCCCTCGACGCAGGCGTCATCGCCTCAAGCTTCACGTTCGTATCTAAAATTTGTTTCTTCCACAGCGGGCTGTTCGAATACGATCTTACGTGCTGCAGTTCCAGCTTTATCGAATCGGAGACATATACGGTAAGCAGATGCGCCATCTTGTTGTAGTCCCTGCCAATCATCGAGTGCACAAAATCATATCCGAGGTAAAACCACAGGCCCAAACCCAGCGTCACTATAGTAAAAGCGCTCCAGAATATGAAGAGCGTAACACGCCTTCTTATACCGCCTATCCTGCGCGTCTTTCCCTCGCTGCTCCTGACTACCCCGAGAATACCGAAGAAACATGCCGAAAGCATGATAGCACAGATGACCCTGAAGAACTGGACCGGCACGCCTGCGGCTTTTATGAAATTCGGGTAATTCAGCACGGTAGAAAATAAAAAATCGGATTTGGGCACGATCATACCGGCCAGGACCCCGTACGCGAAAAATGCACCGGCGGCACCCAACGCGCTCAATCGGACGACGCGCGGTAATGCATCGGCCGGACGCTTAGAAGCCTCCACGAGTAGCGCAACAGCCGCAAGAACGGTCCCGGGAATTCCTATAAAATACCTGGCAATAACCGTTATGACCGTCAGGTCTTTGACCGTCAAATAAACAGGGATCCAAGCGGCAACGCCAATGTATGGCAGCGCATTAAGGTGTCGCAGCGCGGGTTTCTTGCGCGCGATGATGCGGCAACCGAAGAAGACAAGGCAAAAGAACGAGGCAGGCAGAAGGACGCTGCCTGCAACATCCAGTAATCTCGTATCGAACGGCTTGCCGATCAATATCAGCAGGTCAACCCATTCGTTAAGCCCATGGACCAGTCCGAACAATCCTATCAGCCATGCTTCGCGGGATATATCAAGGAATCCCGCCTTTCTCCCAGCGCCGAAAACTACTATAGCCAGGACAAAAAAAGCCAGCCCATAGATAAAATATATCACTAACACTTAGGGTTTTACCTTCCTGATCTCGTCCTCAAGCACGGCAACCCTCTTTTTAAGCTCTATCATCTTGAGCTCCCTTCCGACTGCCACCTTATTAAACTTCTCGAGGTCGCGCATCTTCCTGTTCAATTCTTCCTGCAGTTTCCTCTGGCCGGTTATATCGCGGGCAATCGTAGATGCGCCTACCACCTTGCCGCCCTTGTCCCTTATCGGGGATACTGTCAATGAGACATCTATGGGCCTGCCATCCTTGCATAGGCGCAATGTGTTAAAATGCTCGATATGCGCGCCGGATTTGACTTTTTTGAGTATCTCAGGTATCTCGTTCGGACGATCCTTCGGGACCAGGATCGATATGGGCTTCCCTATCATCTCCGCAGCCGTGTAACCGTACATCCTTACCGCGCCCTCATTCCAGCTCACGATCATGCCGCCAAGCGTCTTTCCGATAATCGCGTCATCGGAGGAATCAACGATGGCGGCAAGCATGGCCTGGGCGCGTTCGATCTCTTTCTTACGAGTGATATCCGAGATCAAGCCGTCGAAATAGATCTCACCTTTATCATTTTTTTTCATGACCGTCGTATGGAGAGCGACGAACTCCCTCCCTTTGAGCGTCTTAAGCTCGACCTCTTCGTCCTTAAGAAAACCCATCTTCAATATCTTATCGCTGAATTCCTTCCTCTTTGCCGGGTCCGCGTAGAACTCGCTGACGCTATGCTTAAGAAGCTCCTCTTTTGATCCGGCCTCTAACATATCCACTATCGTATCGTTGACCTCGAGGAAGCGCCCTTTCGTGCCGGGCGTATTGCGGTAAATCCCTATCCTCAGGTTATCGATAAGCTCAATGTATTTACGTTCCGATTCCCTGAGTTCGCACTCGATCTGCTTTTGCGCGCCGACTTCCCAGAAGATGCCGAATATCCCGGCCACGTTTCCGGCGCCATCCTTTATCGGGGATTTAAAGGTGCGAATGACCATCTTATTCCCGTTTTTAATATACGACTCCTCAAATTCCGCGGCCTTCCCCGAATTCATCAGTCTTCTGTCGTCTTCCCTGTACTTGTCCGCGATCTCCTTCGGGAAAAAGTCATAATCGGTCTTGCCCTTTATCTGTTCAGAAGCTATTCCTAGGTCCTCAGCATAGTTCTTATTGCATAAGACGTATACCGAACTCCGGTCCTTATAGAACATCTTGTGCGGTATGCTGTCAAATAAGGCCTTGTAAACGTTCTCTGAGTTATTCACGTCCTCCGCCTTCCTTATTCTACCTCTATATTCCTGAAATTCTCCCATAAGCCGTGTATATTGCAGGAGCTTACCGCGAAGATCACGCCGGGTTTGTCCGTCCTGAATGTCACCTGGGCTTCGGGATTCGTATAGACAGAGCTCGTGTCGGGGCCCTGCGTGGAAGCCCCGTGCGACGAAAAATCGACCTGGCCGACCTGATACGGGAATTTCTCCGAGTTTGGGAGGAAGAATACCTTTATCCATGATATGTGATGTTCCGTCTTGTTGGGATGAGGGATCTCCTTCCCGACCGTCACCGTGACCTTGACCGGCTCGCCCTTCCTCGCCTTATCCGGGGCGTCTATTACCGGCACATGTTTTTCGGATTTCCAATCGGCGCTCTGCAGCAATTCCTTCATACTGGCCATGTTAATACCTCCTTTTTCCCTAACCTCGCCTCTCGTCGTTCAGTACGTCTATAAGTGCGTCTACTACCTTCGGGTTGAACTGTGTCCCCCTGTTCCTCTTAAGCTCGTCTATCGCCTGCTGCTTATTGAGCGGCGGCCTGTACGCCCTCGCCGAAGTCATGGCGTCATACGAGTCGGCGACGGTGACTATCGCGGCAAGCAGGTTTATCTTATCGCCCGCGAGCCCGTCGGGATAGCCTTTTCCGTCATAACGTTCGTGATGGCTGCGGACTATATCGAGCATGTCGTCCGTGAGCAGGACAGGCTTCAGGATATTCTCGCCGATGACCGGATGCTTGCGTATCTCCGTCCATTCGGCCTGTGTCAGCGGCTCCTTCTTGTTAAGTATCCTCTCCTCAATTCCCATCTTGCCTATATCATGCAGCAGGGTCGCCCTCTTAAGCAGTTCGACCTTATCCTTCGGCAGGCCCATCCCGGCCGCTATCCTCCCGGCATATTCGGCGACGCGCTCGGAGTGGCCTTTGGTATAGCTGTCCCTGGCTTCAAGTATCCGTACGAACGACTGTACCACGCGGTAAAAATACGTAAGAAGGTCCTTTTTTGATTCGCTGAGCCTTGAGGCCATCTGGTTGAAGGAATGCGCGAGCTCTCCCATCTCGTCCGTGCCTTCAAGCTCTATCTTATACGCCAGGTCGCCGCCGGCCAAACGCCTCGTGCCCTCAATGAGTTTTACGAGCTTGCCCGATATCCTCCTTGAGAGGAACATGCTGATAAGCACGGATAAGAAGACCGCCAGGGCCAGCGCGAGGATCGCGCGGTTACGGGCGGCCCTCTGTTTTGCGTAAATATCGTTGACCGAAATATCCACGCCGACTATCGCGACCGCATTACTGTCGCTGTCAAATATTGGGGCATACCCGGAAAGCGCCGCGCCCCATTCATCGATGACCATCTTCTTGTCCGCCGTCGGCCCGTAGAAGGCCTTGACCATTTCGGGGAACCTGGAGGCATCGTAAAGATCCCCGGGCCTGGACGATAGCCCCATTCTCTGCTGCTCATCGGTAGGCATCACGGGGTCCACGATGAACTTCAATATCCCCTTCTTGCCGGTCAGGGCGAGAGTATAGATATATTTTACGTCGGGATTCTGCCTCATGATCCGCCTGAGCTCTTCAGCCACTATCATGTATTCCCGGGTATTTACTCCGCCGGGGTTCAGCGGGACCTTTACAAGGGCATCGGCGTCTATCCTGACCGCGGCCGACCTCGCGAGCGTCATGAGATTATTGCGTACGGAGCTCATCTCCGAATCGAGCAGATAACGGTATACTAAAAGGTTTGTGGCCGCCACCACCAGCACCATTGCCAGCGCCAGCAGCAGCGCAATTCTCGCCCGGAAGCTGATGACAGGCAGGAACTTCTTGTCAGCCATCCATCTTCTCAAGAAGCTTCTTATGTATATCGAGGGTTGTCTTAAGCGCGCTCTGGGAATCGGAATAGACGCTGAGCTTAGGTATGTACGCGCTCACCTGCATATCTTCCGTGCCCTTTATCGCCTTCTCTTCGAGATGGGCAGTGAACATGATCACAGGCAGTTTTTCTTTGATCCTGCGGATACCCTTAAGGGTCTTTATGCCGTCCATGTCAGGCATCATATAGTCAAGGATGACGATATCGGCCTTACCTGACTTTACGATCTCCAGCGCCTCCCTGCCGCTCAACACAGGCACCACATCGTAACCCCAGCTCTCTATCCTGCGGCTCATAAGCGTAAGGAAATCCTGTTCGTCGTCAACGAGCAATACCTGCATTTTGGCCATTTTGGACTCCTTCCATTCGCGGATCTTTGTTGATTTATTGTATCAAAGAGTAGTAAAATAGGCAAACCAAAAACAGAAAGGAAACCTCCCATGAAAGGCATAAATTTCGACTTCAATAACATGTTCAGCTTCAATGTCGGGGGCGAGAACGGCGTAGATGAGAAAGAGCTCTCCGCGCTCTCCTATTCGGTAAATGAGGCGCATGACCACCTCTCCCGCGTTCTGTCTGATAAGTCAAGCAGGGTAAAGATCGGGCTTGAATGGACACGGCTTCCGTTCCAGGACGCGAAAACGGTCAGGGATATTCAGAAACTGGGCGATGAGATAGCCGGGAAATATGAAAACGTGGTATCGCTCGGGATAGGAGGCTCATACCTGGGGCTTAAGGCGGCGCAGGACGCCCTCTGCCCGCCTTACTATAACGATTTTGCCGGCGTGAGGAAAAAAAGGCCGCGCGTGTATTTTGAGGGGAACAACCTGGACCCGGATACGCTCTCCGTCCTGCTGAAGAACCTTAACCCGAAAAAAACATTCGTTATCGTCATATCAAAATCCGGGGAGACGACCGAAACTAAGACAGCTTTCATTACTGTCCGTGAATGGCTGAAGAAAGGCGCGGGAAAACACTACGGCAGGCAGATATTCGCGATAACCGACCCGGAATCCGGGAGCCTGCGCAGCGAGGTAGATGCCGAACAGCGGCAAGACGCGCTCAGTTTCAGGAATTCGTCGCTGATGAAGGGCGTCGGCGGAAGGTTCTCCGAACTGAACATGGGATTGCTACACCTTGCGGTGATCGGCGTTAAGATCGGCGACGTCCTGAAAGGCGCCGCCGATATGCATAAGGCCTGCACAAGGCAGGAGCTGTCATCCAACCCCGCGTATATGTACGCCGCGCTGCATACGATACTCTACAGGATGAAGGGCAAGGATATCGCGATAATAATGCCTTTCTGCGAGACGCTGAAATCCACGGCCGACTGGTATATACAGATGCTGGCCGAGAGCTTGGGGAAGAAATACGCGAGGAAGGTTAAAAAACTGCCGGACGGAAGCGAGCAATGGGCCAACGACGAGGGCCGTACGGTCAACGTCGGCCGCACGCCGATATCCGCGCGCGGCACGAATGACCTGCACTCCATACAGCAGAATAACATCGAGGGCATGAACAATAAGGCGGTAACGTTCATCCGTGTCGGGAAGTTCGGTTCCGAGATAAAGGTCCCTGCCGGCAACGGGATCCTCTCAGGGAAAAAGTTTTCAGGGCTGATAGGGCTCGCGCAGGAAGCTACGGAATGGGCGCTAGTCAGGGAATCCAGGCCCAACTGCACTATAATCGTGCCGGAGATATCCGCTTATTACTGGGGGGGCCTCATCTATTTCTTCGAGATGGCAACCGCTTTCGAGGGGGAACTGCTGGACATAAACGCGTTCGACCAGCCGGGCGTCGAGGGATATAAGAACTATATGTACTACAAGCTGGGAAAACCGGGCCTCAACAAGGCCGTGGCGGAAGAGATCAGGAAGAACCCGCTCGTAAAGAACCCGAAATTCATCATTTAGTTGCCGGAAGACAGGACGGAAAGGCACGCTTTCAGCTCGGGGCCCGCATCTACGAACGATACCCCTACCAGGTAAAGGTCGTCTCCGGAACGCTCCTTGTGGACTATCCTGCATTTTACGTCGGAGGCATCCTCCTTTTGCGGCAGGCGCATCCTGCAGACAAGTTCGGATCCGCCTATGTCGCCCTTGATGGCGGCAAGCATGCCGTCCTGCGAAATGTTCAGGACATCCAGCACAATGAACCTCTCCTTCGCCGACGGGTTCACGAGCTCTACCTTGAGGCTTGAAAGCGGCTTCATGCGGATATATCTCCTCCTCTCCACGACTATCCTGTCGCGGCCTCCGGCCTTAGCCTGGTACAGCGCCTTGTCGGCGACGTTTATCAGTTCTTCGTAACCTTTGCCATTTAGCGGGAACGACGCTATGCCCGCGCTGAAATGTATGACGGGCTTGGGCAAGCCCGCGTCCGCCTGGAGCGGCACTTTCATCTCCATCATCTTGCTCTTTACCCTGCGCAGCACGCGAAGGGCCTGCTCGTGGTTCGCCTCAGGGAGCACTATCAGGAATTCTTCTCCTCCGTACCTTCCTACGATATCAACGCTCCTGACGTTCGCTTTTACCACGGAGGCAAATTCCCTCAATACCCTGTTGCCGGCTACATGGCCGTATTTATCGTTTACATCCTTAAAATGGTCTATGTCTATCATGATGACGGCCATCTCCTTGCTGTACCGGCTGCAGCGCGCGATCTCATTCTCGAGTATCTCGATTATCCACCTGAAATTCACGCAATTGGTGAGCTCGTCATAACGCGCGAACTCTTTGAGCTTTTCCCTCAGCCTCCGGTCCATGTCTGACAGGTATGCCATTACGAGGCCGCCGGTATAATAGCATATGATCCTCGTAGTTGCGTTTTGTGCAACTACATCCCTCAAAGGCCAGCCCTTGAACAGCGTTATCTCTGAAAGGAATATCACGGACGCGGCGGATGCCGCGATGAGGCCGCCCTTGATGCCGAACCAGAATCCGGCAAGGCAAATGAGCGTCAGGTACAGGTACCCTAGGGAGAAGCCGAAGGCATGGGACGCGAGCCTCGCAATAATAAGCAGCATGAACCCGCCTATCAGGAATGATATGCGGAACCTGTCCGAGGAAGTCACATCGAGGAGCCTGTCCTTCGTGGATAAAGGCCCGTCAAGCGCCGAAAACGCCCTCTTCTTTTTCGCGGCCAGGTACTTCCTGAGGTTGCCATTCCTGATCTTCCGTTCGGCATCCGCGAGTATCGCCATTACGAGGCCGCCGGTATAATAGCATATGATCCTCGTAGTTGCGTTTTGTGCAACTACATCCCTCAAAGGCCATCCTTTGAACAGGGTTATCTCTAAAAGGAAAATCACGGACGCGGAGGACGCCGCGATGAGGCCGCCCTTGATGCCGAACCAGAATCCGGCAAGGCAAATGAGCGTCAGGTACAGGTACCCTAGGGAAAAACCGAAGGCATGGACAACCAGCCTCACGACGACCAGCAATATAAAAACCGCCGCCAGGAACCGTAAACGGTGCCCGGGGGAGGACGCTAATTCAATAAATTTCATTCTATGGGGATTATGATCTTCGTCCCGGCCTTAAGCTTGTCCGGGCTCTTGATCCTTTCCTTGTTTATCTCGTAAAGGTATTTCCACCTGTTCGCCTTGCCAAGCTCGGCCCTGGCAATCGAAGAGAGCGTATCCCCCTTCTTTACGATATATTCTCTCGTCGAGACCTTCACTTTGCTCTCGACATTCTTCTCTTCCTCGATAACATATTTATTCTCGCCCACTTTGGTGGCGTCGGAGATCTCCGCGGGCGCCTCGCCGGTGTACGGGATCATGACCTCGTCCACCTCGGCTATCATGAACTGGGCGTTGCGGTCCTTCTGCATTCCGACTATATCGGTCACGTGCGCTATCGCATCGAGCTTCCCGCGGCTGACTATCTTTATGTCCGATTCCTGTATGCCGTTCTCTATCATGAACTGCTTCACGGTATCCGCGCGGCGGCGGCCCAGCTTTTCGTTGTATTTTTCGCTTCCGCGAATGTCGCAGTTGCCGGTTATCAGGATGCTCGCGTTTTCGTTATGCTTCAGCGTCCAGACGGCCTGCTCAAGTATCTTTTTGGCGTCTTCCCTGAGCGCCGACTTATCATAGTCGAAATAAACCTTTACGTTCTTTATGATCTTCTTTATCAGGAGCGACGGCCTCAATTCCTGCGGCTGGGGGGGCGGAAGTTCCTCCGACTTGTAATCGAAGATCAGCTTATAGACATACACGTATCCCCTGTTGCCCCACGGGGCCGCGGTGCCGGGTTCCTGGGGCATCCACCAGTATCCGCCCATATCCGCGTCCTTAACGGGCGAGGGCTGCGCGTCGGTAGGCCACCATTGGAATTGCTTCTGCAGTTCCTGCAGCTGCTGGTCCCTCTTGTCTATCCTGTCCTGTTTACTGATGAACCAATCGGACGCGAAGAGAGTGTTCAGGCAAAGGATGAGCGACGCGGAAACTGCTATGCGGATAATGGTCGTCTTCTTCATTGAAAATGCCTCCTGGCCGGGATATACGTACGGCTATTAGATTATACATCAAAAAACGAAAATCCCAAGCAAAAAATATACCGGGATTTTACGTGAATTCCGTCCTTTGGCGAGGCGCCTGTTAAAAGTCCACCTGCGTCCTTAAACCGTATATGAATATATCATCCGTATCGTCGGATATGTCCTTTCCGAACGGGTTCCAGATGTACTGGAAGTCCGGGCTGATCGAAAGGTGGTCGTTTATATGCATGCTGTAATAGGCCTCGAGGTGGCCTTCGTCCTTGCATGCCAATTCAGGGTCAAACGACCTTCGGTAATCCTGCGACGGGATTACCTGGCCGACCGCGAGACCGAGCACATCGTTCTCGCGGCGCCACGGCTTTCCCTCGACCTGCAGTCCGGCGCTCCAGGAATGTTTCAATGAATAGTTCAAGTCTCCCGAGGCCGTGATATCCGGGTTGTAGACCTTAGGGTCCTGCCAGCCGTAACGGGCAAACAGGGTGACCGCATCGTGGACCTTCTGGTCGAAGCTCAGGCCGAAGCCGTACGCGCTTTTCTTCTCTTTCTCGGGATCGAGCCACTCTGTATGACGGGCCTTGTTGGACCAGCCGAGGAACCTGTAGTTGCCCGGAAGACCGAAGAATTTGGTCTTGAAGGTCACCTGGCCGGCGTTGAACAGGTTATCCCCTATCTTGTCCCAGTCGCTGTCGCCGTCAAATATGCCGTAGTTAAACTCAAGCCAGCCGGCCGGCATCGCCGCCGCCCTCAGCGCGAGCGTATAATCCGGGAATTCTATAACGGGGCTGCTGCGGAAGATATAGCTCAGGAATTGCGTCGTCTCGTCGTTCGCGGCCTCGTTCGTGTCAAAATATGCCGTCGCGTCGAGCTTTCCGAACGTTATCAGGGCCTTGTCATTGAAGAGCCCCTGCTCATACCATATTTCCGAGACCGTGACATTGTCATCGTTGTACGCGTCGGCGTTAACGGCGCTGAATAGCGAGAGATCGTTGTTGAGGCCCTGGTGGCCCTGCCCGGCCTCAAGGTGTATGAAGGCCTCGCTGTTCAGCCCTTCGAACTCCCTGGATATTGCGGCGTCCTCCGAGAAGGAAGCATCAGCCCTTCCTGTCTTCTTCTCCCCTGCCGCGTTGGCATTATCCGTGCCCTGGACTATCATCGTCGCGCCGACGCCTATCTCGAGGCCCGCGGCCTTAATGGCGGGGACGCCTGTCTCGCGGTGGAGCTTCTCGTCCATATCCTTGAACTTCGCCTCGTATTCCTGCGCGGACAGCTTCTTCTCGAGCTCCTCCACCTTGGCTTCAAGCGCCTTTATCTTCTCAATTATTGCGGCTTCGTCGGCATGGGTGAGCCCCGTATTGCACAGCATTACGGCAGAAAGGAATGCGACAGCAATGTAACGCATGGCAAAATACCCCCTATCTTACCTAAATACTATCAGGTGGTCCTGTTCCTGGATAAGCGGTTTTTTCGGGAGCCAGAATTTCCTGTAGGCGTGTTCGGTTATCTCTTCCTTCTGCGAGCGGGTATACCTGTGGACGTTCGGATAGAGCATTATCATCCAGATGACCGACATGAATTCCTCAAAATCGTCTACGAAGAAACTTACGCGGCTCCTCTCTATTGAGATCCTTGACTTGCTGAAGACGGGATCGGACTCGAGCTCTTTCTTGAAATGCCAGAGGTCCTGGTCGTTATGGCAGCCGAAATATTTCCCGGCAAAGTGGCCGTAAAGCCAGCTTGTCGTATATTCGTCATCGCTCTTAGACGCCATCATCACCGCGTGGATGGCGCCCTCAGGAGCCAGTATTTTCCGGTACAGGTTATCAAAAAGGCTGTCCCACCCGGGTTCCTGGCAGTAGTATAGGCTGTGGTGCAGGGTTATCAGCTCGACCTTGCGGCCCCCGAGAACCTTATCGAGGAACAGGGCCGCATTACCCCCGCAAAAGAAAATCTTCGTGTAATCCCCGCATACCGTCTTGACGTGGTCGAGCGATTGCCTCCTTATGCGTTCGTTGACCACTCCGAGCGCGGACTTCTCGATATCAAGCAGGAAAAGCCCCCCGCGGAAGACGGCTTCGAGTATCCTGAATTGCGGTTCGTTGCTTGAACCTACGGAGAGCGCCCTTAGGGGCCTTTTGAGGGGAAATTCCTTATGCAGTACCCTTATTACGGCGGCCAGCTTCTCGCCGATATCCACCTTGTCGCGGCTGTACTTCGCCCAGATCTTGTCTTCCTGGAACATGTTGAGGTCGGCGACCTTCACTCCGCGCTCAATTAGGCTTATATGCCTGCCCATTCGGATAATTTTTTCCTTATCTCTTCAGGGACCGGTTTCGCTTTCATGTTCTCATCCACGCAGGCCCAGACTACGCTGCCGGACACCAGCAACGTATCGCCCTTCCTTACCTGCTGCTTAAAACGCACGGATGCGTTTCCGATTTTTTCGACGGACGTATAGATCCCGATCGCATCCCCGTAACGCGCGGGTGCTTTATAATCTATCTCTACGCGAACCACCGGGAATAACACGCCCTTCCCGGCATATTCAGACGTATCTATTCCGAGGCTGCGCAGGAACTCCGTCCTGCCTTCCTCGAGATGCCGCAGGTAATTCGCGTAATACACCACCCCGCCGCTGTCGGTATCGTGGTAGTAGACCTTTTTGTCGAGCCTGTGCTCCTTCATCTTTCCTCCGAACGTCAGAAAGTGATCCCGAACCTCGTTCCGATGACGAGCGCGTTGTCGATATCGCCCGAACCTCCGGGGCGAAAAATATACTGCAGGTCCGGCTGGAGGTACATCCAGCCGTTTATCTGGAACTTGTATGAAAGGTCGAGCATCGCCTCATGGGACAGGTCGCCGGGGAAATCATCGCTCCAGCTTCCGTACGCGAAACCGAGCGCCGCAATATCCTTGTCCCTGCCGGATATAAGCCCCTTATAGAAGACGCCTCCGTCGATGAAGAACGGGAATTCGTTATAACCTGAAGGCGCGAACGTGACGGCGCCGAGAGCCGTCAGGCCCTGGTCGCTGCCCGCGCCGCCTTCACGGTAGACCATCTGCTCGGCGGCGACATAACCTCCGTAGTTCCCCCTGCGCTGCCCGGCATCATCTCCGAGCCGCCCGAACTTTCCGGTATCGTAATAGCCGCCCGCCTTATAAGTGCCGGGCATGCCCGTATCTCCCTTGGCCCCGTTATTCAGGTATTGGAACTCCTGTATCACGAATACGCCCTTCTTGAACCTCATGTCGAAATACAAGCCGTGGTATTCCCTGTCCCCGGCCTTCGTCACGTTGGCGTCGTATATGCCCGTCAAAGACACGACGCGCTCGAACGGCTTCGCTTTGAGGCGCGCGCCCCATACGGCGTTGGGATACGTCGGGAACGGAAGGTCTATAGGGAGGCTTATCGGGTTGCCGTCTATGGCGTTGTTCACGTATATCCAGTATAGCGGGGACGTCGCGAAGTCATCTCCGGCGCTCGTGCGGCCGACCTTCAGGGCGAGCCGGTCATCGAACATCGACTGCTCGAGGTAAAGCGCGTACAGCCTCAGTTGCTGGGCGCCGTAGATGCTCGACACGACGAACCTGTTGCCGATATAGTCCTGGGAAAGGTTGCGGCCCGCGCGGTATAATCCCGACACATGGAACTGCAGCCCGTCGAGATGCGCGAGCTTCTCGAGGTCTACGTTGAGGTCCGCGCCCCATGAATGGTTATAGCGGACGCCTTGCTCGCGCCCGCCGGAGGGATTACCCAGCACATCGGCTGTGTAGGAGCTCGAAAGCGTGACGCCGGACTCCTCGAGCCTGTCCCTCATGCCTCCCCAGTTCCCGGTCAGGTGATCATCGCTTTCTATGGTATGCACCATGCCGCTGTTAGCGGCATACGCAACGCCGGATGTCCCGATGATCGCCAGGGACGCTAGAACGAACAACCCGCCTTTCATGCCTGCACGGCCTCCGGATTTTAGGCTGTATTTTCCTTGTAATAATCCTGAATGGCTTTAGGGGAGATGCCTGTCCTCTTTATCTCTTCGATAGCCTCTACGCTCGCGTATGCCGCGGCCAATGTAGTTATGTAGGGTATCTTGTGCTGTATAGCCATTATGCGGATGTAGCTGTCGTCGTATTTGCTCGTCCTGCCGGCCGGGGTATTGACAATGAGGTTCAGCTCCTTGTTCTTTATCAGGTCCGTGATGTTCGGCCTTCCTTCGTGCAGTTTTTTTACAGCGCTATTCTTGATGCCGTTGCTGTTCAAAAAGCGGCTCGTGTTCCCGGTGGCGTAAATGTTGAAACCTAGGCCTTTGATCCTCTTGGCGATCGACAGCAATTCCGGCTTATCCCTGTCGGTCACGGTAAGCAGGACATTTCCCTCGAGCGGAAGCTTTGATCCCGCGGCTTCCTGCGCCTTATAAAATGCGAGCCCGAAGGTTTCCGCAAGGCCCATGACCTCCCCGGTCGAGCGCATCTCCGGGCCGAGCACCGGGTCGACCTCGGGGAACATGTTGAACGGGAAGACGGCTTCCTTAACGCCAACGTAACCGACCTTGTTCTTCTTGAGGCCGGGATAGTCCTTAAGCGTCTTCCCGAGCATTATCTCGGTGGCGATGCGGGCTATTTGCACGCCCATGACCTTGGAGACGACCGGGACCGTGCGCGACGCGCGCGGGTTCGCTTCCAGTATATAGACCCTGCCGTCGCATATCGCGTATTGAATGTTCATTATGCCGACGACTTTAAGCTCTCGGGCTATCTGCGCCGAGTATTTCTCGATATCCGCTAGATGCTCCCTGCTTATGCTCCGCGACGGTATCATGCACGCCGAGTCGCCCGAATGTATGCCGGCATATTCGATATGCTCCATGACCGCGGGGACGAAAACATCCGTGCCGTCCGAGATCGCGTCGACCTCGCATTCGAGCGCATGCTCAAGGAACCGGTCTATCAGCATGGGATATTCGGGGCTGACCTTGATCGCCTCGACCGCGTATCTCCGGAGCATAGACTCGTCGTATATTATCTCCATGCCCCTTCCGCCGAGGACGAACGACGGGCGTACCATGAGCGGATAACCTATCTTGTTCGCGATAAGGACGGCTTCCTCAAGCGAACGCGCGATGCCGCTCTCGGGCTGCGGTATGCCCAACTCTATCATCTTCTCGCGGAAGAGTTCCCTGTCCTCGGCGAAGGCTATGCTCTTTGGGCTCGTGCCGAGTATCTTCACGCCGCTCTCCTCAAGCTCCCTTGCGATATTAAGGGGCGTCTGCCCGCCGAACTGGACTATCACGCCCTCCGGTTTCTCCTTCTCGTATATCGCGAGGACGTCCTCTACCGTCAACGGCTCGAAATAGAGTTTGTCCGACGTATCGTAATCAGTCGAGACCGTCTCGGGGTTGCAGTTTACCATTATCGACTCGAGGCCTGCGTCGCGCAGCGCGAACGCCGCGTGGACGCAGGTGTAGTCGAACTCTATACCCTGGCCAATCCTGTTCGGGCCGCCGCCTAGTATCAGTATCTTCTTCTTGCCCGATACCGGGACAACATCCTTGCCGGGGCTGTATGTCGAATAATAATATGCGGCGTTCTCGACGCCGCTCACCGGCACCGCCTCATACCTGGCGATCTTTCCGAGCGAGATCCTGCGATGCCTGACCTCGCTCTCCTTTATCCCAAAGAGCTTTGCCAAATACCTGTCGGCGAAACCCAGTTCCTTGGCCTTAATGAACTGTTTGTCCGTGAGGCCCTTCCACTGGCATTCCAGAATCTCTTCCTCGAAATCGACGAGTTCCTTCATCTCCTTGATGAACCACGTGCCGATATGTGTTATCTTATGGATCTCGTCTATACCTATCCCCTTGCGCAGGGCCTCGTATATGAGAAATACCCTCTCGCTCGAGGGCTGGGAGAGCTTCTGCCTCATCGCATCCGCGCTCAACGAGCCGAAATCCTTCGCCCCACCGAGGCCGTACCTGCCGATCTCGAGCGACCTTATCGATTTCTGCAACGTCTCCTTGAAATTCTTGCCTATGCTCATCACCTCGCCGACCGCCTTCATCTGAGTGCCGAGGATGTCCTTCGCCTTCGGGAACTTCTCGAAAGCCCACCGCGCGAACTTGACGACGACATAATCCCCCCAAGGCTCATATTTATCGAGCGTGCCTTTCCTCCAGTACGGTATCTCGTCCAGCATGATGCCGGAGGCAAGCTTTGTGGAGACACGGGCTATCGGGAATCCGGTGGCCTTTGAGGCAAGCGCCGAAGAACGTGAGGTGCGGGGATTTATCTCTATGATCACGAGGCGGTCATCGGCCGGGTTATGCGCAAACTGGATATTAGTCCCGCCGACCACGCCGATGGCATCGACTATCTTATACGAATAATCCTGCATGCGCTTCTGGAGTTCCGAAGGCACGGTAAGCATCGGGGCGACGCAGAAACTGTCGCCGGTATGCACGCCCATAGCGTCGACATTCTCTATGAAGCATACGGTGATCTTATTGCCATTCTGGTCCCTGACTACCTCGAGCTCAAGCTCTTCCCACCCGATAACGGCCTCTTCGACAAGGACCTGGTGGACTATGCTTACCGCGAGGCCGCGGGAGACCGTGGACCTTAATTCCTCGACGTTATACGCTATGCCGCCGCCCGTGCCGCCCATCGTATAGGCAGGGCGCAGGACGACCGGATACTTGAGCTTTTCGGCGATCTTTTCGGCTTCTTCTACGGAATGGCATATCTCGGAGAGCGGAAGCGAAAGGCCCAGCTGCTGCATCGTCTTCTTGAATATCTCGCGGTCCTCGCCGCGCTCTATCGCGTCGGCCTTGACGCCTATGATCTCCACGTTATATTTTTTGAGTATCCCTGCCTTGTGCAGGCTCGAAGCGAGGTTGAGCCCCGTCTGGCCGCCAAGGTTAGGCAGCAGGCCGTCAGGCCTCTCTTTCTCTATTATCTTCTCCAGTGTCTCGACCGTAAGCGGCTCGATATAGGTCTTATCGGCCATATCAGGGTCGGTCATTATTGTGGCGGGATTGGAATTAACGAGGACTATCCGGTACCCCTCTTCGCGGAGGGCCTTGCACGCTTGTGTGCCCGAATAATCGAATTCGCAGGCTTGCCCTATAATTATGGGCCCTGAACCTATAATGAGGACTTTCTTGATGTCTGTGCGATGCGGCATGTTTGCTGGCTCTCAGGGTATCATTAACGCGTTGAAAATAAATTATTCCGGTGATTGTACCACTTGTGCCCACGTCCCGTCAAGCGAATACCTGCTCGTCTCCATGCTTTTCATAAAACCGAATACCTCGTCAAAAACACGCAGCGGCTTTATGGCCGTCTGCTGCTTAAGGTCCGGCCACTTTCCGGAGATCTTGACCACGATGCCGTCCTTGACGAAATCAAAACCCAGCGTAGCGGGTATGAGTATCTGCCTTGCCGCCTTAAGCGGGCTAAGGCGCGAGACATTGGCTCCCGCGGTCATATCGACATTACCGGCAAAGTCGCAATCTCCGGACATCTCCAGCTTAAGCAGCGGTGACTGGCAGGCAAGCCTCGCATCTATCTCTTTTTCCGCCACGCTGAAGGCCGCCTTTATCTCCCTGAAATCCGGCATGGAAAAATCCTTTATGACTGAACCCATGCCCTTTTCTACAGCGACGAATATCGGGACCCCTTTAAGGTCGCAATTGACTATCTTTATATAACCTCCCCCTATCGCCGCTTCCGGCCGGCCCAGCCTGCCCGCGCACGCTAAATTCGCGTCAACGATGCCCTTCATCCCCGAAAGCCGGGCGTCATCGAGGGACAGGGATCCCAGGTCGCATTTTTCAAGGTCGAATTCAAAACCCCACCTCTGGGGCGGCAGCCCCGCATCGAACCTTATTTTTGCCGAGGCTGTGCCGCCGTAAAGAGGGAACTTCGGCACCTCTCCGTCTAACAGGCCGTCCCTGACGACCGCCTGCATCGAGAACGATTTGGGCGCCATGTCCAACAGCGTAAAACCATCCGCTTTGATGTCGGCCTTGCCGTTGAATGACGCCAGCCGGTCAAGTTCGCCGGAAAGCGTGCCGGATATGGACGCCTTGCCCGCCATCTTCCGCTTGGCCATCCCGATCACGCTGCCTATATCCGCAAGGTTCATGTCACCGGCCATGCCGATATCGAACGAAAGGTTTTTTAAGTCCTGCGACGCCGCCTTCACCGAAAGCTTGGAGTACGAAGTGAATACCTGCATCTCGGCCGAGGCCTTGCCATTGCTCGATATCTCCATATCGAGAGTATTGCGTATGCCGCATATCTGGCCTTCGATGGAGAGCCGCCTCGGCTCGCCGAATATGAACATCCCCTTGTACGATACCGGCCTCCTGAATGCCTGCCCCTCGATAGACGATATATCCACGCCTTCCTTATCGATATAAGCCCTGCACTCCGCGGCCGAGAGCATCACATTATCCCCCGCGCAGACCTTCATATCTCTAAACAGCAGGTCTGCGTTGGACGAAGCCTTGCCTTTCGAGTATTCGAACACATGCTTTATGGAGGCATCGCCCGATATGCGCAGGTCCCCGTAATTCAGCGCGGCATCCCTGAGGCCGTAAACACCGTCGATATTGAACATCCCCGGAGAGAATGAAATATCAGCCTTGATCTCGGCGGCACCGACCTCTATCTCCCAGGGCTTGATCATGTCGTCGATATAATAGCTCCAGTACTCGTTGATGTCCGGGATCTTTATCCTTACAACTCCCTTGCCAACAAGTTCCCCGTCGCCGTCATCCGAATATTCCAGTAACAGAGATAGCGACCCTTCCTTCGCGCCGGCCGACTTCGCCGCAAATATGAGCCTGCATCCGTCTTCCGAACCTGTGACGGACATGGATTCGATATCGTAGGCCTTTTCGATGGAATTCCCGGGCACCATCCGGTCCGAGTACCTTATCTTCCCGCCCAGCAGCCTTAATTCCCTTACGGTTATCCTGAAACCGCCGAATTGCTTTGCCGCAGCATCCCCCATACCGATGCGGGCCAGCGGCCCGACGTTCCATTTGCCGTCACCGCCGCGGGAAATATTCAGGTCCACGTCCGTCATATCGAACCTTCTTATGGTCACGCGCTTGAACAAAAGGTCATGCCACACGAGGTCGATATCCACAGCTTTTGACGAGGCGATATAGTCGGCCGGAGATCCCTGCTTTGTATAAAGCCTGACATTTTCGAACAGGAATCCGCTGACCGGGTCAAAACGTATGTCTCCGACCGATATCTTTAGCGGATCAGAGGCGCCGGACTCGAGATACGAGCGCATCTTAGGTATGACGACGCGCGGTATAATGAAGGCATTGACCACGTGGCAGAATGCGGTATAAACGGCGATGACCGCGACCAGCAGGTACGCGGCACGCCTGAACTTCCTGTATGAAGGGTTACTGTGTCTCTCCATGCCCCATCAGGCTTTCGTAGAATTCCCTGTAATCTTCTTTTTTGTCGCCGCCCCTGAGCGCCATCGCGGAACGCGGGTGCTCGTCCAGTATCCCTGTTATCGCGTAAGGGATCAGGTAGCCCCATTCTATCTTCTCCCTAAGGGGTATGAACTCCTTCGATATCAGGTCGAGGACCGGGCGTATGTCGAACTTCGGGTTTTTCAGGAAACCGAGTATCAGCTCGAGGGGGCAGTTGCCTGCGGCCCTTCCGAGGCCGTAGACCGTGCCGTCGACATAATTCGCGTTATGGATTATCGCCTCTATCGTATTGCCGAACGCCAGCTGCTGGTTGTTATGGGCATGTATGCCAATCTCCTTGCTCTTTATTATGCCCTTCGCCTTCCTGACCAGCATCTCTATCGACTCCTGGTAGAGCGCGCCGTTGCTATCGACGATATAGATGACACCGGCCTTGCATTCCTGCTCGAGCTGGTGGAACGCCTCGGTAAGCTCGTTATCGGGCGCCCTCGATATCGCCATGATGTTTATGGTCGTCTCGTAGCCCTTATCGGCGCAATGGTTGGCGAGGTATATAGCCTTGTCGATGTCCTTAACATATGCCGCAACGCGCATCATGGCGACCGGGCTCTGCTTGCGCGGTTTGATATCGTCCAGGTCCACGCGGTCGACGTCGACCATCACGGAGATCTTCGTCTGCGACTCGATGCCGTCAGTGACCTTCCTTATCAGGTCATCCTCGCAGAATTTCCACTGGCCGTATTCCTTGTCGGAGAAGAGCTTTTTGGAGTTCTTATACCCTATCTCCATGTAGTCGATCTTCGCTTCCGACAATGCCTTATATACCGCGCGGACGAACCTGAAATCAAAGTCGTGCTTGTTTATCAGGCCTCCGTCGCGTATCGTGCAATCGAGTACTTTTATCTTGTCCCTGAACACTTTATTATTCTCCTTATTTTCCTATGTCTTCGTCCCATAACCGCGGTTTGCAGCTTATGAACTTTTTCATAAGTTCCCTGCACTCCCCATCGTCAAGGTTGATGAGCTTGACTCCCTTCTTCCTCGAATAGCTCTCCGGCCCCTTGAAGGTCCTGTTCTCGCCTATCACCACGACCGGTATCTTATACAAGAGGATCGCGCCCGTGCACATCTCGCACGGCGAGAGCGTCGAATATAGCACGCACTTCCGGTAATCCTTCGCCTTAAGGCGCCCCGCGTCCTCAAGGCAATCCATCTCTGCGTGCAGGATGACGGACCCTCTTTGCTCGCGCCTGTTATGGCCGCGGCCGATTATCTTACCGTCCTTTACGAGGACCGAGCCAATAGGTATACCGCCTTCCTTTAACCCCCTGCGGGCCTCTTTTACTGCCTCTTTCATGAATTTGGCGTGGTCCATGGCATCCTCACTTAAGCGGGAATTCGTCGAGCCTTACGAACTTAAAACCCATCTTCCTTAATTCCGGTATTGCGGCGATCACCCCTTCGGCCGTCTCCCTCTCCGGGTGGTTCATATGGCATATTATTATATCCCCGGGCTTGGCCGTTAGCAACGCGGATCTCACTTCTTCCCAGGAATATGTCGCTCCCCTGTCGCCCAGGACGCTGAACCCCGCAACCTGGTATCCCATGCCGTTGGCTATCCTTACGGCTATCTCATCGTAATACGCGGTGCCGGACCGGTAGAACTTCGGCTTCCTGCCGGTCAGCTTCTCTATCTTTTTTGCGGCCGCGCCGATCTCCTTTTCCAGCTCCCGCCTGTCCTTCGTGCCCGCTATGCCGTAGGCGGACCTGCCGTTGACCGACGCTGGTTTGTGGTCCAGACCGTGGTCCTCGATCTCAAACAACGGGTTAGAGGCGAGCTTTAGGAATGCGCCGGGGTTCTTGTCTATCCACCTGGCATTTATAAAAAGGGTGGCGGGCACCTTGTTCGCGTCCAGATAGCCTATCAGCGCCGCGTCATAGCCGTCATTCGCGGAGCCGCACGCGTCCAGGGTGAGCGCGATGACCTTTTCGGACGTATCGATACGCGTCTTTACGCCGGTGGCGTTCTCGCCCCACTGGACGGGCACATCACCGCGTTGCGCGCATCCCGCCAGAAGCACTATGGCGGCGGCTGCGGTCAGGCTGAATTGCCTGAATATCACTGGGACTTCCTTCTCGTGGCTATATCGACCCAAACGGCCAGCAGGAGTATCATTCCCTTTATAATATACTGGAAGGTGATATTAGTGTCCATCAGGCTCATGCCGTTATCGAGGCTCGCCATGATAAGCGCGCCTATCAGCGCGCCGAATACGGTGCCTTCGCCGCCCATCAGGCTCGTGCCGCCTATTACCGCGGCCGCTATGACATCGAGTTCCATCCCCTGTCCGGCGGAGGTGGTCGCGGCGTTAAGCCGCGCGGTCAGCACAAGGCCGGCTATCGCGGTCAAGACGCCGAATATGGCATAGAGGGTAAGCACCTTCTTCCTGATATTCACCCCGGAGAGCGCCGCCGCGTCCGGATTGCCCCCGATCGCGTAGAGCTGCCTGCCGAAGACCGTATTCTGGGCGATGAAGCTGAAGCCGAGCGCGAGGACCATCACTAGCAGGACCGCGTAAGGGATGCCCCTGTTATGCACCATGACCCAAAAGAAAGCGCCTATCGCGGCGGATATAACCGCCACCTTCGCAAGTTCGGCCGGCAGGGACGCTACCGTAAACCCGTATTTCTTCCTCCGCCTCCTCTTGTTGAGATCGAAAAGGACATAGGACGCGATCGTCACTGTCCCGACTATAAGGCTGAGCTCCGGCGACAGGTAACTCTGACCTATCGCCTTGAAATGGTCAGATAACGGCGCGATCGTCGCGCCCTTCGTTATGCCGAGCACCGCGCCCCTGAAGATCATCATGCTGGCAAGGGTCACGATGAACGACGGCACATACCTGTATGCTATCCAGAACCCGTGCCATACGCCGACCAGCAGCCCCGCGCCACAGGCCGCAAGTATCGCGGCCTCCGCGGGCCAGTTCATGTTCACCTGCAGGAACGCGCCGATGGCGCCCGCCAGCGCGGCGACGGACCCTACGGAAAGGTCTATGTTCCTCGTAACGATAACGAGGGTCATTCCTATTGCTATTATCGCGACCGTCGCGGTCTGCAGGAACAGGTTCGAAAGGTTGCGCGGGGTCAGGAATATCCCTTTCGTCATGAATGTGAATATGAGCCATATCGCGACAAGCGCGATCAGCATCGTGAACTTGCGTATCTTATCCTGGGCGAGGAACTTCCTGAGGCCCGCTTTCTTTTCCATATTCTTATCCGTCTCCCGTCATTGGACGCAGGTCCGCTGCGTTCCGGTGGCGTACATCATTATATTTTCCTGCGTGGCATCCTTCTTAAGCAGCTCGCCGGTAATATGCCCTTCCTGCATGACGAGGATCCTGTCGCTTATCCCGATGACCTCGTTGAGCTCGGATGATATCACCAGCACCGCGACGCCCTTATCGACGAGCTCATTTATGATATTATAGATCTCGACCTTCGCTCCGACGTCGATGCCCCTTGTCGGTTCGTCGAGTATAAGGACCTTAGGTTCGGTCATCAGCCATTTTCCGAGGACCACCTTCTGCTGGTTCCCGCCGCTCAGGTTGCCCGCTTTCTGCTCTATCGACGGGGTCTTAATCTTCAGGTCTGCGGCGTATTTTTCCGCGTATTTTATCTCCTCGTTCCCGTTGACGACCTGCAGGGTTGATATCTTCTTCAGGCTCGCGAGCGAGATGTTCCTTTTTATGTCCTCATCGAGTATCAGCCCGTAACGCTTCCGGTCTTCTGAAGCCATGCTTATCCCGACCGCAACCGCGTCTCCGGCATCACGCATTGAGATCTCCTTGCCTTCAAGATATACTTTGCCCGATACCGGCTGCCCCCACATATGGAAGAGGCTCATAACGAGCTCCGTCCTGCCCGCGCCGACGAGGCCCGCTATGCAGAGCACTTCGCCTTTGCGCAGCGTAAGGTTTATGTTTCGCACCGCCCTGTTCATGCCGGGATGTATTGCGGTCCAGTCCTTTATTTCGAGGACCGTCTCGCCCGGAACGCGCTCCTTCCGCGGGTATATATTGGACAGCTCGCGCCCCACCATCAGCGATATCAGTTTGTTCTCGTCGAGGTCCTTCTTCGGATATGTGCCGACCGTCGCGCCATCGCGCAGCACAGTGATGCTGTCGGATATATCGAAGACCTCCTTGAGCCTGTGCGAGATATATATGCAGGTGACCCCTTTTTCTTTAAGGGATTTCAGGATGTTCAGCAGCCTGTCGGCTTCGCCCGCGGAGAGCGATGCCGTCGGCTCATCAAGGATAAGGATGCTCGCCTGCTTAGAGAGGGCTTTCGCGATCGCGACGAGCTGTTGTTCCCCGACGCCGAGGTTGGATACTTCCATGGAGGGTCTTACATCGAGGCCTACCTGCTTCAGGGCTTTCTCGGTCTTAAGGAAACACTCGTCCCAGTTTATAACGCCGTTATGCGCGGCCTCATCGCCGAGCGTTACGTTCTCCGCTATGCTCAGCTGCTGTACCAGCGCGAGTTCCTGGTGAATTATCGCGACCCCGGCGCGTTCGCTGTCCTTGATATCGGTGAACTTCCGCGCCCGGCCGTCGATCGATATGCTCCCGTCGTAACTCCCGGACGGATATACTCCGCTCAATATCTTCATCAGGGTCGATTTTCCTGCGCCGTTCTCACCGACCAGGGAATGTATCTGCGCCTTCTCGACGCTGAAAGTCACGGCGTCAAGCGCCTTGACGCCGGGAAACTCCTTTGTAATACCCTTCATCTCGAGGATATTCACGCCCATGTGTATCTACCGGCCCTTTTATTTATATACGTCGGCTTTCTTCAGGTATCCGCTGCCTATGAGCACCGCGTCTATATTGCCCTTATCGACAACGATCGGTTTCAGCAGGATCGACGGCACGTCCATCTTGTTGTTGTTGACCGCCCCGGTAGCCCCGGGATCCTGCCCGCCGGCCATCATAACGGCCGCGTCCATCGCCTTGGATGCAAGCTCACGCGTGTCCTTGAATACGGTCATCGATTGCATGCCCTTTACTATGCGCTGGGCCGCCGTGAGTTCGGCATCCTGGCCGGTCACGGGAACCTTGCCGGCCAGCCCGACCTGCGCCAACGCCTGTATAACGCCGCCGGCGGTATTGTCGTTCGGGGCAAGCACCGCGTCGATCTTGTTATTGTTGGCCGTAAGGGCGTTCTGCATCAGGTTCATCGCGACGGTAGGCTGCCAGTCCTGTATCCACTGGTCCATGACTATCTTTATGTCGCCCTTCGCCGCAAGCGGCTTTATGACCGACATCGCGCCCTGCTTGAATAGTTTCGCGTTATTATCGGTAGGCGCCCCTCCGAGCACCGCGTAATTGCCTTTTGGTACCGCTTTTGCCAAAAACTCCCCCTGGAGCCTTCCGACCTCCAGGTTATCGAAAGATATATAAAGGTCGACCTTAGTATTGAGCACGAGCCGGTCATAAGATATGACCTTTATGCCCGCGCTATGTGCCTCGTCGACTATGGCCGCCGCGCTGGTCGCGTCGTGCGGCGCCAAAATAAGTATATCTATGCCCTGGGCGAGCAGGTTCTCGCACTGCGACATCTGTTTGGCGGCGTCGTTGTCCGATATCTGCATCTTCAGGTCAATATTCAGGTCCTTCGCGACCTCCCTCATCTTCTGGGCGTCCCTGACCCAGCGTTCGTCCCTCTGTGTGGGCAGCGACGCGCCTATCCTTAACTTCTTCGCGGCCGGCGCCGCGTCACACGGCCCAAACGCGGTGATCGCAATAAAAAACGCCGCAACGGATGCGGCATATCTGAGTTTTGCGCCCATGTCACTGCTCCTTTTTAGGCAACCCTATTCGCGTCCGAGCACCCTGATAAACGCCTCGACGACCTCCGGGTTGAACTGCGTGCCGCTGTGCTTTACTAATTCCTCGATCGCGGCGGCTTTTCCCATGGAATCCCTGTATGCGCGTTTTGACGTCATGGCGTCATACGAGTCCGCTACGGAGACTATCTGCGCGAGAATGTCTATCTCATCGCCCTTTAGCCCGTCGGGATACCCCTTGCCGTCGTAACGCTCGTGGTGAGACCTGACAATAGCGAGTTTCTTCTTGTCAAGGAAGACCGGGGTTAATATCTCTTCGCCGGTCTTCGGGTGCTCCTTTATGATCTCCCATTCCTCCGGCGTCGGTTTGCCGTCCTTGTTCAGGATGCTCTCCTCGATACCGAGCTTGCCTATATCATGCAGCTCGGCGACGCTCTTGAGCATATCGGCCTCTTCCTCCGCGATGCCCATCTCGAGCGCGATCTTCCTCGCGTATTCGGCGACCCTGTCCGAATGGCCCTTCGTATACGTGTCCTTCGCTTCGATGCTTCGCGCGAGCGTCTGGACTATCCTGTAAAAGTAATCCTGCAGCGCCTTCCGCGATTCGGATATGCTCTCCGCCATCCTGTTGAATGCCTTGCCGAGGCGGCTTATCTCATCGTTGCCCCTTATGTCTACCCTGTACTTGAAGTCGCCCGATGATATCCGCTGGGTCGCTTCTTCCAGCTTCTTTATCGGGTCGGTCGTGCCCTTTCCTATGAGCAGCCCCAGGATGACCGCGACAAATATCCCGAGCGCGAGCACAAATACCGCGCGGCGGTTCAGCTCCCTCTCCATATCGCGGACCTTCTTCGCGGACATGTCGATCCCGATGACCGCGACGGTCTTGCCGCTGCTGTCGCGGATCGGCGCGTAACCCGAAATGGTCACTCCCCATTCGTCCTCAACAAGCTTCTTGTCCGCCGAGGGCACCTGCAGGGCCTTCTTCATCTCCGGGAAACGCGAGACGTCATATTTATCCCCGGGGTAAGATGTCGAGGCATCTTTCCTTTTTGACCTCGCCAGCGGCTCCGGATCCACGACGAACTGCCATATATTGTCGTCGCCGGTACGCGCCATAGTATAAACAAAAAGTATCTGCGAATCCGCCGACTTTATCTTGCGGAGTTTCTCGGCGATTATCCTGTACTCCTCACTGTCGTATCCGGCCCTGTTGAGCGGCACTCGCATAAGCATATCCTCGTCGATGCTCAGGGCCGCGGTCTGCGCGACAAGCTCGAGCTCCTCCCTTAACTGCATGAACCGCGAATTGTAGCTGTACTTGTATATAAGGAAATTACTGAGGGACGCTATGAGGAAAAGCGACAGCACGAACGCAATGGTGACCTTGGTGCGGAAGCCGCCGAATAACGAATGGGAATATCTCATTTCACCAAACTATAGGCTAAGGCCGATATGAGCGCCGAACACGGGATGGTCAATACCCATGCCCAGACTATCTGGCCGGCAACGCCCCAGCGGACCGCGCTTAGGCGCTTCAGCGAACCGACGCCCATGATCGCGCCCGTTATTGTATGCGTTGTGCTTACGGGGATACCAAAAGCGGACGATACGAATAATGTTATGGCGGCGCCCGATTCGGCGCAAAAACCGTCAACGGGTTTTAATTTCGAAACTTTCTGCCCCATAGTCTTGACTATGCGCCATCCGCCGAACATAGTCCCGACTCCTATGGCCGTATAGCATGCGATCACGACCCAGAACGGTATATAGAAATCCTTCCCGAGCAATCCCGCGCTGAACAGCAGGCTTGCTATAATACCCATCGTCTTCTGAGCGTCATTGCCGCCGTGCCCGAGGCTGTAAGCGGCAGCCGAGACGAGCTGGCCCTTCCTGAACAGGTAGTCAACCTTCAGCGGCGCGCTGTACCGGAATATCCAATGGACGGCTACGCCGAATGCAAGGCCGAGGATAAGGCCTAAAAGCGGGGAGACCACTATAAATACTGCTGTCTTGATGATCCCGGGCCATATCAGCGCGCACGTGCCCGCCTTTACAAGCGCGGAACCGATAAGGCCGCCCATCAGCGCGTGCGAAGAGCTTGTCGGCAGGCCGAAAAACCATGTGATCAAATTCCACCCGCAAGCGCCCATCAGGGCGCCGAATATTATCCCCTTATCTACGATGGATATATCAATTATGCCTTTCCCCATCGTGTTTGCGACAAGGTGCCCGAAGAACAGGAATGCTATGAAATTAAAAAACGCCGCCCAAATGACTGCGTGGCGCGGCGAAAGGACCCTCGTCGACACTATAGTAGCTATTGAATTTGCAGAATCATGAAAACCGTTCAGGAAATCGAACAATAACGCGAGCAGGATAAGAAAAATAATAGTTATAGTCATAGATTGGGCTCGATTTTACGCACCATTATAGACAACGGCTACCGTCGCGTCAAGATATTAAATTAAGGCCTGCGGCTGTGATACCTCGAACGCCTCTGCTTAAATACGTACCTCGGCCTCTTGCCTTCGGCCGGCCCCTGCAGCTTGCTGAACTCGGCAGGAGTGACATCGGGATGCTTCGAGACCGGAAGCGAGATCCTCATGAGCTTTTCTATGTTGCGCACGTCCCCGCTCTGGTCCGGTGTCGCGAAAGATATGGCGTGCCCCTTGTGTCCCGCCCTGCCGGTCCTGCCTATCCTGTGGATATAATTACCCGTGTCATCCGGAAGGTCATAATTAATTACGAGCTCGATGCCTGCCACGTCAATGCCCCTTGAGGCAATATCCGTAGCGACGAGGACCCTGTATTTTCCCGACTTAAACCCATCGAGCGCTTCACGGCGCTGGCCGAGCGTGCGGTTAGAGTGTATCTCCGCCGAGTTGCATCCCGAATTCCTTATGGATTTCGCTATCTTTTTTGCCCCGTGCTTGGTCCTGCAGAACAAAAGGACCGCGCCGTGGTATTGCGACAGCAGTTTGGTGAGAAGTTTCGTCTTCGATTCCTGCTGGATTATGAACAACTCCTGCGTGACCTTTTCCGCGACCGTGCCCGAAGGGGCGATCTCGACGGATACGGGAAGCTTCATATGGCGCGAGGCCATCTGTAATATCTCCCTCGGAAGCGTCGCCGAGAATAGCATCGTCTGCCTCTCTTTCGGCAGGTAGCGCAATACTTTCTCTATCTGCGGGGCGAATCCCATGTCCAGCATGCGGTCCGCCTCGTCGAGTACGAGCATCGCGGTATCCGAGAGCGAAACACTGCGCTGTTCCAGATGGTCCAGGAGGCGCCCGGGTGTCGCGATTATCACGCGCGGGTTCTTGCGCAGCGCGCGCAACTGCTCATGCATCGACGCGCCGCCGATAAGGCAGGCGGTCTTTATGCCGAACGCGTACGCTATTCCCCTGAACATCTCGTCTATCTGTATGGCAAGTTCGCGCGTGGGCGCCATGACCAGGCCCTTGCCTTTTACCTGGGCGAGGCGCTGTACCATCGGTATAGCGAACGCGTGCGTCTTGCCAGTACCGGTCTGCGCTATCCCAACGACGTCCTTGCCTTCGATGGCAAGCGGGATCGCCTTGAATTGTATCGGCGTAGGCACGGTGAATTTGATACGCTCGAGTATATCGAGTATCTTAGGCGCGATCCCGAGACCGTAAAAAGTCTGGGCAGGCTGTGCCGCCTGCGCGGGATTGCCATTATGTTCGATTTTATTCATCATAATTAAACCTCCGCCTTGGCTTTGTTGTCCTGAGGCATTTGATGGAGATGGACATGGCAATAAGCCTCGTGATTATAGATGCTCAGGATCTGCTTACAGTGCAGATGTTTGCATTTTCTTCCCTTTGATGAAGTCCTTACTCTTTTGATATCGGCTCCTTTTTTTAATCAAGCCCTGTTCACTACGAATGTCCTCTTGAGCGAATCCTTGAGCCTGCCCTTTTTCATGTCGCGCGCTATCGCGCTGGCAAGAAGGCGCGGCGTCACCGCGATAAGGGACATTAGCTCCCTGAAAGACAGGAACCTGTTGCTGAAAACGCCTTTCCAGAATACCTTCATGAAACGCATCGGCGTATAAAAGGAGAACTTGATGGTCCTGCCTATTTTTTTGAGGTCGGCATGGCTGTAGGTATCCGAGTAGAGCTCCCCCTTCTCCGTAATGTGGTAGCCCGGCGTCTTCTCCGCAAGCGTCCTTAACGGCGAGAACCTCTCTATCCGAAGCTTGTTGCAAGATATGAAATCCAGCCCTATCTCCTTCGCGAATTCAGGGATATGAAGCATCTCTTCCTTACTCTCTCCGATATTGCCGTAGATGAAATAACCGTTGTAGAAGATCGGGTATCTCTTCAGCACCTTGAACGCCTCCCGTACCGTCGCGGAATCGAAGCCCTTGTTCAGCTGCTCAAGGATACGGTCGGTCGGGGATTCTATGCCCATCAGCAACGCCTTAAAACCCGCCTTTACCATCTTATCAAGAAGCTGCGGATATTTATATATCTCTATACGCGCCTGGGCTATAAAACGCTTTTTTATCCCGCGCTTGATTATCCCGTCGCATATCCTCTCAGCCCTTCCGGGATCGGCAAAGAGGTTGTCATCGCTGAAAAGTATCACCTGGGCGGTTATGCCCTCGAGCTCTTTTATCACGGAATCGACGCTTCGCGCCGCATAGGTCCTGCGCTGGCCCAGCGGATTGAGGCTGAACGTGCAGAACTTGCAGTTCTGCGGGCAGCCCCTCGCGCTCAATACGGAATCGAACGTCAGGTCCATCACGTTGATGCCGTTGATCGCAAGTTTATACGTATTCGCCCTCAAGGCGCGGTCCGGCGCTTCTATATCGTCAACGTTCCGCAGCGGCCTGTTCTTGTTGTGTATTACGGAGCCGTTATCTAAATACGATATGCCGAGGATATCCTTCAGCGGGACGCCGTTGAGTATGTCCTTTATCGTCTCCTCGCCTTCCCCGCGGACGATGATGCTTATCTTTGGGCAGAGCCTGAACAGCTCATCCGCCATCTCGGTCGCTTTATATCCCCCGACAACGAGCGGGATACCGGAGGGCATGAGGTTGAGCAGGCCGCATATCTCCTTGAACTGGCGGTCCCATCCGATGCTGACGCAGATTATATCTATATCTTTCGATATAAAATCCAGCAGTTTACCGGTATCTGAAAGTTCTTTCTCGTACCTGAGGTCCAGCATTGAAAGCCTGCCCACCAGGCCCTCGGCGCTTGTAGCGACGTATTCGAGCCCCGTCGGGGGAAAAAGCTTCATTACACTGGTATTATTGCTCTCAATGTAGGGATTCAGGAACAAGGCATGATTGTATTTCACGGAGGTATTATAGCATATTGCGGGCGTAATCTGTAAGAAACTTTGCTTTCAGCAGGCCCTCTTCCCATTCACCCCGCGGAGTGGAGTCCCAGACTATCCCCCCGCCGACGCCCATCTCGCCGGCGCCTTCCCTTATAAGCAGCGTACGTATAGGTATATTGAAGTGCATATCCCTCTCGGGGGTTATATAACCTATCGCGCCGGTATATATCCTGCGGTCCTCCCCCTCAAGCTCCCTGATTATCCGCATAGCGCGTATCTTGGGCGCCCCCGTGACAGAACCCGACGGGAAGAGCGACGCGAAGACCTCGCGGACCGGGATACGGCTGTCAAGTTCGCCGGTTATGGTAGAGGTCATCTGGTGAAGCTTCCTGTATTTCGTGACCTCGAACAACTTCGGCGCCTTTATGCCGGTACCCATCTTTCCGAGGTCGTTCCTTAGCAGGTCGGCTATCATCACGTTCTCGGCCCTGTTCTTCTTGTCATATTTGAAACGAATGCCGGCTACTGTGTCGGATATGATGTTGTTTCCTCTAGGCCAGGTGCCTTTCATCGGCTTTGTCATTATGCGGGACGACCTCTTCCTTAAGAACAGCTCGGGGGAGAGCGAAAGTATATGGAAACCGCCGGACTCGATGTAGGCGGGATACGGGACCGGCTGCTCCCTCAACAGGACATTATAGAGTGAGAAAGGGTCGCCGCGGAACGTGAACATGAATTTTACGCAGTATGTGACCTGGTATACGTCCCCGTCCTCTATATGTTCGCGTATGCTGCCTATATCCAGGAGATAATCATCGTATGGGATATTAAGGCGCATATCCTTGAGCGATATGCGCGGGTGCCTGGGCGCGGGCGGCGGGCTGACCGCTACGGGAGAATCATATACCCCCATGCGCATGAGCGGAAAATCCCTTTTGGCGGGCCCCGCAAGGCTCTCTTCAAAGCAGTACCCCGCCTCATAGGACATAAAACCGGCAAGGTAATACCCGCGCTCGATCGCGTCCTCGATCTTGCCGAAGCACGCGTCTAGGGACGAGGGCTCCTCGCAGGATATCACGGAGACGGGATCACGGAATAACAGCGGTTTCTTATCGAATTGTATGAGTACTTTCATGACCTCTCGGCGGGTCTGGATGCTCCACTACACCTATATGCGGGGAGCTACCCACAGCATTATAAGCGGGGGGCTAGGTCATGACCTCATTAAAGATGGGACTTCAGTGCCTCGTATTCCTTCCAGATCTCGGCAGGCATACTGTCGCCGAACTTTTTCAGGAACTTCTCTATATCTTCCAGCTCAGGGCCCCACTCCTTTGTGTTTATCTCAAGGAGCTTCGCGAGGTTCTTATCCGGTATCGAGAGGCCCGTTAGGTCAAGGTCCGAGGCGTGCGGGACATACCCTATCGGGGTCTCCTTGGCTTTCACGCCGTCGTTGACCCTTTCTATTATCCACTTGATCACACGTATGTTTTCGCCGAAACCGGGCCATATGAACCTGCCGTCATCGTCCGCCCTGAACCAGTTCACGGAGAATATCTTCGGCGGGTTGCGCATCTGCCTTCCGATATTGAGCCAATGGCTGAAATAATCGCCCATGTTATATCCGCAGAACGGGAGCATCGCCATCGGGTCGCGCCTCAATACGCCTACCTTATGGGACGCCGCGGCCGTCGTCTCCGAGCCGGTACGCACCCCAAGAAATACTCCCTGCTGCCAGTTCATCGCCTCGGACACCAACGGTATCAGGTGACTCCTGCGCCCGCCGAGTATTATCGCGGATATGGGCACTCCCTTCGGGTTATCGAACTCCTTCGAAAGCGTGGGACAGTTATATACGGAAGCTGTAAACCTTGAATTCGGGTGCGCCGCCTTCTTGTCCGTGCCCGGCTGCCACGGGTTACCCTGCCAATCGAGGGCATGCTGCGGCACGGGGCCGTCAAGCCCCTCCCACCACGGCTGGTTCTTATCCGTATCCAGGGCGGTATTCGTAAAAATGGTCGGGAAGAATTTCCTGCCCTTCAGCGTCCTTATCATGTTCGGGTTCGTCTTCATCGAAGTGCCCGGAGCGACGCCGAAAAGCCCGGTCTCCGGGTTTATCGCGTAAAGCCTGCCGTCAGCCCCGACATTAAGCCATGCAATATCATCTCCGATGGTCCAGATCTTATAACCGGGAAGCGCCGATTCAAGCATAGCGAGGTTCGTCTTGCCGCACGCGGAGGGCATCGCCGCCGTAATATAGGTGATGTTCCCCTTCGGGTCTTCTATCCCGAGGATGACCATATGTTCGGCAAGCCAGCCTTCCTGGTATCCGAGCCAGGACGCGAGCCTCAACGAAAAGCATTTCTTTCCGAGAAGCGCGTTGCCGCCGTATCCGGAACCGATGCTCCATACGAGATGCTCGTCCGGGAAATGCATTATGAAACGCTTGTCGGGGTCAAAATCGCCTACGGAGTGGAGGCCCTTAACGAAATCGCTGCGGCCGCCTATCTTTTCGATGACCTTCTTGCTCATGCGCGTCATTATGCGCATGCTGACCGCGACATATGACACGTCGGTAAGCTGCACGCATGCCTTCGCGTACGGAGAGTCGGGATGGCCCATCATATAGGGAAGGACGTACATCGTCTTTCCCTTCATGCAGCCGTCCGAGAGCTTCGTCATCATAGTCTTGGCTTCGCCGGGATCCATCCAGTTATTGTTCGGGCCGGCGGTGGCCTTCTCGGGGTGGCATACGAACGTAAGGTGCTCCGTCCGCGCGACGTCGGTATGATGGCTCTTATGGTAATAAGCGTTCGGCCAGGCCTTCTGGTCGAGCTCCTTGAAGATGGGATGGCCGTCTATATCCTCTTCCTTCATCCCTATATCTATGAGCCTGCGAGCTTCCTCATCGGAACCGTCGCACCAGATTATCCTGTCGGGCTTTGTAAGCTTGGCTTGTTCTTCTACCCATTTTTCGAGGGGAGTGGTCATGGGCGATATTATAGTGAATTTATCCCGCAGTATCAAGATTTTTCTTGGAACAAACGGGTACCCTGCCCTGTCTAACTTATTGAAGGCGGGAAACCTAAACGAAAGGAGGACGCCATGGAGTGCTTAAGGACGGCGGCAAAAGTGACGTGTTTTGCGGTGATCGCGGTGTTTCTGCACGCTGCGCCGGCGCAGTGCGTCGAGGATTACCGGAGGTGCGATGGCTACAGGAACGTGATCGACCGGACGGCAGGCATGACAGGCAACAGGGATACGATAAGGCTCGTGCAAAAGTACGGGCTGAATATCCTGAATTTGACATGGGAGGATACGGGCAGGTACAAGAATTCCAGCGTCGGGCCCAACATCAGCGACATGACCATACAGGTACAGCAGGAAGACCGGCGTTCCGGCCGGTATAACCTCACATGCATGCCCGTGATACGCTATCCGAACTTCTCTGACAAGACGGGCGATGTAGACCTGGACAAGCTCTTCATCCTCGTTGGCAACGAAAAAGGCGGGAATTTAAAGCGCGTATCGTTGCGCGAATTCCTGGGCAATATCCGCAATTACATGAGCGAACCGGGTTCGTGGAAAGGCAGCCGCACCTCGCTTCTCGCCGCACGCGATACGCATGTGCTCGCGAGCGCGCAGGCATGCTTCCTGCCGATACCGGAGGAAGGTATTGCGGAGTTTAACCCCGTATTGTTCAACTACCAGTCGGTCGAGGGAGACCCGGCGGTACTGACTATACTCGCCATGCGTGAAGGCACCAGTATCACTGTTATAGACAACAAACGCGACGGTTTCAGGTCCGAGGGCGGGGCGTGGGGCCAGCGCCTCTTTTATAACCAGGACGGGGAGCGCGCGAGCCTTACCGGAAAAAGGCTCAGCGATTATTTAGAGGACGGCGATGACGTCTATTCCCCTTCCGGAAAACCCGGCGAAAAAGAAGGGCTTAATATGGTCATGTTGATACAGGTGCCCCTGAAGCAGAAAAACCCGATGAGGCTCGGATACGCGTGCGACATGTGCGAGTCTGCGGCTTTGTTCTGCCAGGCCGAAAAGAAATGCAAGGAAGCCGGCAATGTCGAGAACGCGGTAATAGGGCACGGCAAAGTCGAAGGGCCGTTCACCGAGATCGCCGGCCTCGATATCGAGCGCGACCCGGCATATCCGATAAGGGTTACCGTGCAGTTCTACAAGGCTACGAGCAACGGCGTAGTGACGGAGGGCGACATTAAGCAGATCGCCGAACAGATCGATAAGGTATACGCAAAAGCCGACTATGTAGGAAGCCTCGTCGTCGGAGGGGATACAAAGCGCCCTACGGAATATACCGGGGACAAAAACAGGCCGTGCAACTGGTGGAGGGAGTTCTGGAGCAGGCGCCCCGAGTGGGGATTGGATTAAGCCTTACGCGCTATGGGGTCAGTCCCTGTTAATGGCATCTATCATCTCGGTCAGCCTTCCATAGCTACGGAAATCAAAATCCATAACGAGACGGGGGAGTTTAAGATGCTCCCCCTTCTCAATTTCTTCCTTCAACGGCGGCGAAAGCTCTATTTTACCGCCAGTCAGTATCCTCTTAAATTTACTGTTTATGGCGGACAGCGTCTTTTCTGATATCTTCCTGTTGAGCCTAAGCACGGTCCGCCCCGATACATATCTTATCGAATGGTACACCCTGTAGAATTCCTCGATATACTTTATCGCCTCGTCCGCGGTCCTGACCGTCCGGAAGAGGCTCATATCCTCTTTTTCTATGAACCCGTTCCTAAGCAGCTCATTGTTCACGAATCGCCTCCAGACGGCCCAGTACGTAGAGCCTTCCGGCTCCATCATGAGGATCGGCCGCGGCTTTGACTTGCCCGTCTGGATAAGCGTAAGCATCTCGAACCCCTCATCATTGGTCCCGAAGCCCCCGGGAAAAAGGACGGTGGCGTCGGTTTCCTTTATGAATATCAGCTTCCTGGTGAAGAAATACTTAAAACTGATTATCTTCTGTTTCTCGTAAATGTAAGGGTTGGGTTTCTGCTCGAAAGGCAGGCGTATGTTAAGCGCGAACTCCATTCCCATGCTCGCGCCCTTGTTCCCGGCCTCCATGACACCGGGGCCCCCTCCGGTCACTATCATATAACCCTTGCCGGTCATCTTCCTCGCGAACTCCTCGGCCATCTTATATTCCGGCGAAGAAGGTTTGGATCTCGCCGACCCGAATATGACGGCCTTCTTCACATGCCTGTACGGAGAGAATATCTTGAACGAATAGCGGAGCTCTTTCAGCGCGTTATTCACGAGCTTTAGGTCGCCCTTATCGTCGGATTCGCGCCCGAGCTTGACGGCGGTCGTCAATATCTCGCGCAGGATACCCTCGGTCTCCGCCGAGCACGATTCACAGGTAAGATCGTTTATGAGATTATCGACGTTCTTATCGCCTATCCGGTAATCTTTCGGTTCCCTCTTTATCATCAATGCTGCCTTTCTAATACGCGCCATCGCGTATCGTCATTTGACATATTCTCCGTGCGCCCTTCGACGCAGGCAAAGATATGTTCCGGGTCTTCCAGCAGGGAGAGCGGCACCTTTAGCATTATAGCACCGGGACCAAAGTCCGCGGTCACCTCTTTAGAATAAAGCCTTTCATGTCCGTCCCTGCAATGGAGGCCGCCGGCATCTATCCTTATATGCAGTTTCGGCATGCCGGAAAAATCGCGGCCCTTCTTATAGCCGATAAGATATACCGTAAAATCCCTGTCAATATCCGTCTTCCCCGCAAGTGAGAGGTTCACGGTCAAATTCCCGCCCCTGATGCCGTAGATGCCGCTTCGGCCGTTATCCTTTATCCTGAGCGGGGCGTAATCCCCGAAAAGTTCGTTCCTCCTCGCGAAAGAATACAGGTACCCAGGGTCATACGCAAGCTGGCTTTTATACTTCGATATCGCCGCGTGTTTCGCCTCGACCTCTTCCCGCGCGAGATCTAATGTCCCCCACGATACCTGCTTGAACTTGACCGACGGCTTAAGGACAAGGCCCGGATGATACCCTTTCGGCGCGGGCCAGCCCTGGACATGCACTATGTAGGGATGCACAGACGGCGCCTCAAGACTTCCATCCAGGTCCCAGAGAGCGACGCGCAAAAAAAGATAAAACGCCTTATGGTCGACGTTCGAGTCTGCCGGGTGTGACACGAAGATAACCGTAGGGCGGAACTCCTCAAGTATGTTTTCCAGGTCCTTCAATATGCTATCGCCCGTATAAGGCGCCCCGTAAGACATCGCCTCGGGATACGGGACCTTGGTTTGCTTTGTAAGCATGGCCTCATAGGGCTTGGTATCTCCCCAACTGCCGGTAAATATCGCGAGCGTGCCGAAATCGGGATATCCGAGAAAGATGACATCCTTCGGGTCCAGCCCCATTCCGGCCATAGCCGATAGGGTCTCTTTCCTCCTCGTCTCCCCCATCGCGATCAGGCCCTTCGCCGACAGGACCGGATGTTTCTTGTATATTAGGAACGCTATTTCGTTGTTATCGCCGTTCGTAAGGCATACGACCCTCACCTCGGCACCCGCGTCCTTCGCGTTCTTTATCACGCCAAAGGTGCCTATCGCCTCGTCATCCGGATGCGGAGCGAGCACGAGGACCTTGTCCGAACGTTTGAACGCGATCTCGCCCCGGACGTCGCCCGTAAACAGCAGGACTATAAGAATACCGCATATGAGGATAGGCGGGATACGGGAACCCGCTGGGGTCAGAACCTGCACCTTGCATTAGCCCATCCCGTATGGGCCGTGAAATCTTCTTTGCACTCGAAATCGTAGTTCGTCTCGAAGCTCCAGTCTTCGTTCAGCTCCATGATCAATTTGGTCCCGACATTGAAGGAGCTCTTGACGGGATCAAATCCCTGCGTGGCGAAAGAACCGCCGCCGCCCGAGAACGTTGAGGTCGTCTCCTGCCTGTCGCCTATGAAATCATACAGCCACCTGCCGTGGACCTCCGGCGTTACGACCCTGTCGTCCTCGAGATTGAAGGAACGCGCGAGCTTGATACCGACGCCCGACTGCAACATATCGTAATCCTGGTCCTTTACGGTCAGGTTAAGGGAGCCGGCGTTCGTTTCCGTATAACCCTCTACGTGGAGGCGCGTGTATTGCAGTGATGCGACCGGCGTCAATTTATAATCACCGACGTCGAAGATATACCCGCCATCCGTCAATACCGAATACTGCTGCCCGTCGTAATCGGCGTCCGCGATCCTTTCATCGGCGCCGATATCGATCTGCCTCGAGCCGTTGTATTTATTATAAGCGAAAGAGAGCGCTCCGTTAATATAGTAAGGGTTCACGACGTCCATGTATCCGGCGTAAAATGTGCCCTCATAGCTGTTGATATCCGTCTTCCCGCTCATGTCTTTCGAGTTTATGCGGCTCTTGGCGTATCCTCCGTTCAGGCCGATCCGCGCGGTGTCGCTGAATGCCGCGGTATCCGCGCCCAGGGCGGTGCCCCAGATGATCGCCCGGTAACCGTTGCTCTCGCCGCGCGCTTTTTGGCTTACATATTCCCCGAATCCCTGCCCCCATGCCTGCCAGCCGTTATGGCCCTCGCTGCCTGCCGAGATCCCGGTCTCTTCCGCGTCAGCGCCGTGCGCCTGTGCGAACAGCATCTCCAGCCGGTTCATCGATGTCCCCGCAAACCTGTTGATAGCGGTATGGCTGACCGATGTCACGCCGCTGTCTACGATGGGGACGACGGTCTTGAGCGCCTGGGCGATAGCGCCGAGGGTCGGCAGTGAATCGAGCTCGCCCAGCACCCTTGACATGTCTCCCGTCGCTCCCGCCTCGCCTATCTGCTCGAGGACCCCGCCCGCAACGGCGGAGTTGCCTGTCGCGATCATGTCATAAGTCGTCACGCGCGTGGCGGTAATGGTCATGTCGCGCGCGCCGTCCGCGGTGCCTCCCGTAAAAGAAAGGATCGCGCTGTTATCCGTAACGGTCGGAGCGGCGACTCCGGCGCCCGCGCCGCTGTCGATGACGGTCCATGTCGTATTGCTTCTGGTATATTCGGACGTTCGGACGTTGACATCAAGCGTTGTGCCCGCGGCTACCGTAGCAGTGCCGGGCGTGACGATATTGCCCGCGACGGTGGAGCTTGTCACCGTCGTTTTCAGGGAACCCGCTGCCGCCTGCGTATAATCTCCCGCGGCAAGGTTAGTGGTATAAGACCCGAGGTCAAGCGTACCGGCCGTCAGGAATACGTCCGTGCATGAACTTGTGCCGGAGGCGCCTATCACAACGTTAGCGGCGGCGTTATTAATAGTGATCGTATTCGCGAAGACAGCCCCTACGAGCGTATATGTTCCGCCGCCCGTAAAATCGACCACATCTAGGTCCAACACCGGCGTTCCTATGCTTCCTATAGTCGAACTACCGGCCCCCTTGAATTCGATATCTCCCGTCCCGGCAACCGTCGTGGTGACGGACGCGACGCGGGCAGCGCCGCCAATGTCCAGGTCGCCGTTCGCGCTGAACGCTACCGCGGTCCCGGTCGAACCGTTCACGCTGTTCAGCGTGCCGCTCACGGTCGTAAGCCCCGCATGCTGTATATTCAGAGTGTTGGCCACTGTCGCATCCGTTGCCGCGTCTCCGAGGGTGCTCGCGGCCCCGACATCAATTTGCGCAGCATAGACATTTCCGCCGGTCGTCGTGGTGCCGTCAATATTCAACAGGGCCAGTTCTGCGCCCGCGGCTCCTATATTACCCGCTATGACATTCGCGGCGCCGTTCAGTTCGACGTCACCCGTACCTGAACCCGCCGTAGTCGAGATGTTCGTTATGGTAGCCTTGCCGGCAATGTCGACGTCGCCGTCCTCGGAGAAGACAAGGTCAGTCGCGGATACGGTCCCTCCGAAATTCGCGAGGCCGGTGCTGTCTACCTGTATTGTCGCTAAGCTGAAATTAGACCCGATAGCGCCGTTGAAAGTGGCGTTATTGGAATTGCCGTCGGCGGATACATCGCCTATCGTCAGGTATCCTTCCCCGGCAGCGCCGCCGTCTATCGTGCCGGTAACCGTCTGCGTCACGCCCGCGCCGCCCAATAATATGATCTCAGAATAGCTGCTGACGCCGGCAGCCGTGACATCGTCCAGTGTGAACCCTCCGGTTGCGGTCATATCCCCGGATACAGCCAGCCCGGTGGTCATTCCCCAATTGCCGCCTGAGGCAGCCGTCAGTGTCGCGGTCCCGGTCACGTCCAGGTCGCCATCCACTTCCAGCACGACCATATAATTTTCCGTTTCGTTGTTCGTGATGGCCAGGTTGCCGCCCGCGGTAATGTCCCCGGCCGTCCACACGTCCATATCCATGTCGGAGGCGGCGACATTCCTGACCGTGAAATCCCCTCCGATAACGGCCGAATCGAACTCGACCCAATAGGGAGTCAGCGGTGTATCGAGCCCCGCCTCAACAATATCCACGTTGCCGATGCGGCCCGGGGCCAGGCCGGTATCCGTAATGGCGCCGACCGTGAACCAACTCCCGTCGCCGGGGTTAGTGCCATCGTCGGCAACACCGTCATTCGTTATAGTCAGCGTAAAATTATCCACATTGACATTATCGCCGGAAGCGGCGGCGGCTACGTCCCCCGTCTCGCCCCATATCCCGTCGGCGGTCATCGTAAGGTCGGCCGCTGAAACCGCCGCAGGAAGAGAACAAGCTAATATGACGGACGCGACTACAGAAAGTATCCTATTCATTGTTCCGCTCCTTGATATTGTGCGTTGCGCCGCAAAAAAACAAAAAAACTCTCCGCCCTCATCAAGGCGAAGAGTAAACTTGACATCAAACTCCTTTGGGTTTTTATCTCCCATGACCGCAATCTATCATATGCGGCCGGGGATGTCAATGATAATATGGGTCCCGCCCCGTATCTACTGCTTTGGGGCCTGCCGGGTCTCTTTCTGGATACTGCGCCACTTGGACAACTGCTTCGCGGTCAGCTCATTTTCAATGGCCCTCGCGCTCACTATGTCCTCATAGCTCGCATCGGTCTGGACCCTGGCGATATCCTGCAGTTTCGCCTTTATCGTATTCAGGTCCCCCTTCCTCTCGACCAGCATGTCGAGCTCCGCCTTTAGGCCGTCGAGCTCTTTCTTCTTATCCGAAAGATACGACTGCAGTTTCGCCAGTATATCGCGCATGTTCTTCTCTTGCTTATCGGTAAGCGACAGCTCCGTCTTATAGTCAAAAATATACCTTCCGGTCTTCGTCCCGGCGGCCTGCGCGAAGCAGGCGCCGATACATACCGATGAAACCAACACGGCTGCCAGTGTGATAATGAGGGACCTTTTGATCTTGCACCTCCTATTTTGATAAAGGCATATCCAGCAGGCCGGGCCACTTGGTTTCCCAGCCCGAATAATGCGTCACTCCCGTGACTACCGTGATACTTGCATGCTTTTCATCTCCGGCATTATCGGCGAACGATTCCGCCGCGGATACCGGTATGATCCTGTCATTATACGCGACAAAATGCCTCTGGGGAAGCCCTTTTAACCTGCCCGCGATACCGGCGGGGTTCAGCGACCCTTTAAGCGGGCTGACTTTATTCCAGTTGCTTACGGCATCACTGTCCAGGTTGCCGGCTATCGTACGCAGGCCCGCAACATCGCCCCGTCGCGCGGCTATAAGCGCCGCTACCGCCCCTCCTCCGGAATACCCGACAAGAGAGACCGATCCTGCCCCGGCCATATCGCGCAAACAGCTGACCGCCGAATCCATATCGGCGATCACCTCAGGCGCAAATCTTTTTGACATCCAGTATTTTGCGTCGCAATCCGACGCTCCGAGTGAGGCGTATTGTCCCGGACGGGCAAGGTATGCGACGTTCGGCGAAGGGTCGAGGGACGCGAGCCTCATTACCAGGGGATCTGCCGGCGTCGGATCGGATGAGGCGCGGTACCGGGTTATCCACGCGCGGCCATCGCCTTCGATGTAGACCGTAAGCGGTTCTCCGGGGCTATCGACCTTGATGCGGGAAAAAAGCACGAAATCGCGTCCGCGGATAAGCTTTTTAGTGAACCTGCTCTCTCGCTCCAGGTTATAGGATGTCGTCGCGCAACCTGCCAGGCAAAATACCGCAAGAAGCGCGAATAGAGGCCTCATTTTACTGCCCCGATGAGTGGCTCTGCAGCGACAGGCTGCAGCCGACGGTCCCCTTGATAAGGACCGGCAGGCGGTCTTTATCCTTGCTGACCCATATCTCGAACTTGTCGGGCTTGCTGGTAAAGTGGTAGGCCGTTATCATGTCATCGTTAACTTTCACGTCTTCGATACCTACAAGCGTAACGGTAAAGACCTCCTGAAGGCGCACGACCATGCTCCATCCTACATCAAGGTCATCGATCCGGCGCAGGTAAAAAGGCAGCAGAACGGCGTTATGGTACGGGCTGTCAGATTTATATTCGTATTCGTCGGCCACCTTATCGTTCATGTACTTCTTGATGACGAGGGAATTTTTATTGGGGTCATACTCTTCGACAAGGCGTTCTTTCGCCAGCGGCCAGCGGATATCCCTCTCGACTATCAGCGGCAGGCCCGTTTCGGGATCGGCATATATCTTTTCAAGGTCATTGAACCCGGCGAGTTTAGTTCGGAAGGTCACAAGCCAATACGTCTTGCCGCGGTAATCGACGAGTCCCATGTCCTCGTATTCGGACCTGCCGGCAGGGCTGACATTGTATACGATCTTTTCGCCCTGGGATACCACAGCCGAAGCGGAATCGCACGAAACGAGCAATGACGCCGCAAACAGGATTATTGACGCTGCTTTACTCCCCACAGTTGCTGACCTTTCTAAACGGAATGGCATTTCGTCCTGACGAGTTCGACCAGTTCACCCACGGTTCCGACCATGTCAACCTCTTCGTCAGATATTTTGATATTATACTTCTCTTCAAGGTCGATTGCCAGCCTTACTTTATCAACAAAATCCATGAAGAGATGCTCTATAAGCAGGGATTCCGGGAGTATCCTCTCAGGCGGCATCTTTATCTGCTCGTTTATCAACTCCCTGATCTCTTCAAACAGTTTCATTGTACCATTCCCGGGGGGACTTTCTTCCAGTCGTAACCCCGCGCCGCTTCCTCGAAACCCAGATCAAACAATCTGCGCATCTCGACCGGATCGAAAGCCTCTTTCGCTTTGGACACATGCGTCGCAGGTATATAAGCCAGGTTAAAATCCCCCTTACCCAGTTCCGTAAAAACATATAATTGATATATATCCCCGACCCCCTGGGCATTTATCATCGTATCTACGGTGCGCTCCGCGATGGCAGACATCCTGTCCGGAATTTCCTTCCAGAAGGCCTCCGCATAGCCGTTCCTGATCACGTATATGCCGTAACGCATATTGCGGATATTCATCCCTTTTTGCTTCGCGGCTTCTTCCATTCCCTGGACGACATCGTAAAGAAAAAACACCTGTTTTACCACCCCTCCATCGACATGCATCTCATCATATGTCTTATCGCCAGCTTGTACTTTTAGATACACGGGCGGAAAAGCTATCGGGATGGACGCCGAAGCCAATAATATCTTGCGGAACAGCATCAGCGCCCTCTCATCGCCTATCGAGGCGATCTTTCCCATATCCCATATCACAAGGCGCTGGGCGTCGAGGTTAGTGGTCCCCACGTAAAGCCTGCGGCCCTTGTTATATTCGGCGGCTATCTCCTTTAATAATTGTCCGTCGAAATACTTCTCGATATGGCGTTTTAGCGGCTTGGGGCTCGCGAAGGAATTCACGAACGGTATGCTTATGTTCATGATGTCTTTTGTCGAATACTTCGTGTAGAATTCCTCCAATTCATCGTCGTATTCACTCCCGAGGAAGGCGAAAGGCGCTATGATCGCCCCGGTGCTTATTCCGGTAACGACTTTAAAGACCGGCCGTGTCCCGGATTTTGTCCATCCGTTAAGTAAACCCGCGCCATACGCGCCGTTCGCACCTCCGCCTGATATCGCAAGCATGGAATAGGTGCCGCCTGTCCCGGCGTTCTCGACCAGGCTGATGATATCATTCCTGAAATATTCGCTCGGGCTGCCGCTATAGACCCTGATATCCTTCATGCCGGAGATACTCGTATCATTCAGCATTTTTTCCGGCACCGCATGGCGCATCGTAGCGCAACCGGAGGCAAGGAATATAACGGCTGTTATCAGGCATATCTGTTTAATTCTTAAGAGGTTTTTCATCTAATGCACCATGACCGTTCCCTTGTTCTTGACTTTCCGGAAAATTAACACCATGAACACGCATAAAAATGCGATGACCCCATAGAAACGGAAACAATCAACGAAAGAAAGAAAGGTCGACTGACGTAATAACTCTTTATAGAACAGCCCGTCTGCAAGGCCGGCATAGGCCCTTGATATCTGTTGATATACCTGATTATAGGGTGTCAATTGGCCTACCAGGATCGCCTGATGCGTCTGCGCCATACGGGAAAGTATCGTCGTGGATAGCGCGATTCCGACGCTCCCGCCGATGTTCCTCATCAGGTTAAAAAGCCCCGAGCCGTTGCCTATATCCCTAGCGGCTAATGTCCCGAAAGCTATGGTCGATAAAGGCACGAAAACCACCGTTGTGCCGAAACCTAAAAGGAAAAGCGGCGCCATCATTGATCCCATGGAGATCTGAAGGTTGATCCCGCCAAGGGACAGCGCCGCAAGCCCGATCATGACCAATCCCGCTGCGATCAATACCCTGTTTTCAAGGTATTTACACAGACTCGAGACAGATATGGCCCCGGTAAAAGCCCCGAGCCCGAGAGGAACCAGTATTAGCCCGCTCAAATAGGCCGTATATCCCATCATGGTCTGGTAGAAAAGCGGCGTGAGCGCCATCACCCCGTACATGATCGCGCCGATCATAAATGCGATGACCATGCCCCCGACAAGGTTCCTGTCTTTAAGAACGCGCAGGTCGACCACCGGATGCTTCACGCGGAATTCCCATAAAACGAACGCGACGAGCGAGATGACGACAATGATCGATGTCCAGCATATCCATGATGCCTGGAACCAGTCCGCCTCCTGGCCTTTATCGAGGACCAATTGCAGCGCGCCGAGGCCGATGGCCATAAACGCGAACCCGTAATAATCGATGCCGGTCCTGATCTTCCGGAGGTACGGAGGGTCTTCCACGAACATCTTCGACATCATGACGGCGATGATCCCCACAGGCACATTGATGAAGAAGATCCAGCGCCATGAGAAATTATCCGTAAGCCAGCCGCCGATGATAGGGCCGATGATAGGCGCAACGATGACTCCCATCGCGAAGACCGCCATGGCCGAAGTGCGCTTCTCCTTCGGAAAGCTTTCCATCAATATCGCCTGGGAGATCGGCTGGAGGGCCCCTCCTCCTATGCCCTGGAATACCCGGAACAGGGTCAATTGGCCGAGGCTGCCTGCCATGCCGCAAAGGACGGAAGATAAGGTGAACAGGGATATGCAGACAAGAAGCACCTTTTTGCGCCCGAAGAAACCGCCGAACCATGCCGAGGCGGGTAGAATAATGGCGTTGGCAACAAGATAACTCGTTAAGACCCAGGTCCCCTCATGAGTGGTCGCGGAAAGATTTCCCGCTATCTGCGGCAAAGCCACATTCGCGATGGAAGTATCCAGGACTTCCATGGTCGAGGCCAACATGACCGCTATAGTGATAAGCCATGGGTTGCTCTTCGGGCGCCATTCTTCGTGCTGAAGAACGCTGCTTCCCGTTTCCATTACCGCGCCTTTATCTCGGCAATAACCGACATGCCTACGCCAAGGTCGTACTTATTGTAGGGTTGGCCATCAAAGACTATCTTTACCGGGATGCGCTGGACCACCTTGACAAAATTTCCCGAAGCGTTCTCGGGCGGGAACATGCTGAATTTGGCCCCGGTGCCGCGCTGGATGCTGTCCACATGGCCATCGAAGACTTTACCAGGGTACGTATCGATCTTTATCCTGGCTTCCTGCCCCGGCCTGACATTTTTAAGCTGTGTCTCTTTATAATTGGCAACCACCCACATATCATTCGAAACGACCGCCATAAGAGCCTGCCCCGGCTGTATCTGGTTCCCTGCCTCGACGGACCTTTTTGCCGCATGGCCGTCCGCCGGGGCGCATATCTTAGTATATTCAAGGTTGCGCTGCGCGATCTTGAACTGCGCCTCCGCGGCCTCGGCCTGCGCTTTCGCGAGGTTATACGCGGTAACAGCGTTCTCGAACCGCTCCTTCGGGTATACTTCTTCCTTATATAAGGCCTCTGCGCGGTCCCTGTCTCGCGCTGCCTGTTCAAAAGCTACCTTGCGTATATCCAGGGCCGCCTGCGCCTCATTCACCCTCAATTCATAATCTACGGGATCGATCTCGACCAGGACGTCCCCCTTTTTCACGATACTGTTATCCTCCGCGTTCACCGTCTTGACCGTCCCGGGGACCTTAGACGCTATGTTATGGATCCTGCCCTCGATGTACGCATCATCGGTGGATACAAGGCTGAGGCCGCCAATGACAAAGAGGATCGATACTACGGCGGCAGTTCCTACTGCCCCTAAAAATATTCCCAGCACTTTCTTCTTCTTAACGTTTTGCAGGTTCATTTTTGCTCTCCATTGTTTCGTAGATAAGCGCGAGGTCGATGCCCATCGAATACATAAGCCTCGCGTAATTACGCTTCAATTCGTAATCCGCGCCGTAATAATTAGTCTGCGCCCTCGTCTGCAGTGTTATCGCCTCGAGCACATCTGTAGACGTAGCGATCCCGGCCGTATATTTCACCCGGTATGCGCGGACATTCTCGCCCGCCTGCCCGACTGCCTCCGAGGCGACGGAGGCCTTTTCACAGGCATTCTTGAGGCCGAGATGGCTGTCTTCTATCTCGAACTTGATATCCTCGATAAGCTTGTCCTTTTGTTCCTTTATCTGTTCCTGCAGGGCGCGTTCTTTGAGCAGGTCCGCCCTCGCCGCGCCGCCGTCATACAGGTTCATCTTCACCCCGAGGCTGACCGACATATTGTCATCATGGACCATGTAATTGTTCTTCGTGTGGTTGTATCCGCCGTCGGCATAAAGGACGGGCAGGTTCTCTACCGCCTTCGCCCTCTCGCTGGAGGCAGACGCCTTTATCCTGCTTTCGTAGAAAGCGATCTCAGGCCTTTGCTCTTGCGCGATATTCCAGGCGTCTTCTATTTCGGGGTACTGCGGCAGTTTCATGTCTATGTCCTGCACGGTAAGCCTCTCCCTCAACGGGAGGGCCAGGATATTGTTCAATCGCGCGGCGGCGACCTCCCTGCCGTTGCGCGACGCGATCAATTTTTGCTTCGCGTCGGCAAGCTCGACCTTGGCGGGAAGCAGGTCATTCTTTACTATCACTCCCTGTTCGAAGAGGTGCTCCATATCCTTTATATAAGAGGTGAGGCTTTCGACCTGTTTCTCCGCGACATTTATCATCTTCTCCGCTTCCAGCAGGTCGAAGTAAGCGGTGATGAATTCCAGCGTAGCCACGCGCTTGACGCTTTCGCTGCGGGCCTTCGCCGCCTCTACCATCTCCTTTGACGCGCGGTAGTTCGAGAGGCTTTTGCCGAAGTCGAACAATGTCTGGTATACATTCACGCCGAAGGAATACGGGTTCTTGTCAGAGGTAGGTACGGACATGCCTCCGAATTTCATTTCCTGCTTGTTCTTATTGAATGTCTGTGCAGCGCTTGCGTTAATCTGCGGCAGCATCACGGAACGGGCCATCATGGAGCCCTGGAAAGCTATTTCATCATCATAGGCCGATATTTTGACCAGCCGGCTGTCCTTCTGCACTATCGCGATCCCCTCCCGGATAGTAAGGAGCCTGTCTTCCCCGTATACCCGGCCGCCGAAACAGGCCAGGGCCAGGAGCGCGCTTGCCGTTATTAACATTGATTTCATGCAAAGTACCTCATGTGAACGCATATATCATTTTGTGAACATCTGTTCATATATAAAATGTACCATTCACATCGGGTTTTGTCAAGATAGATATTTCAGGCAGGATTACGTGCTGCTATTTCTCTGAGATGCCATTCAACAGGCACCTTAATACGATATCGGACATGCCAACGAGGCTCTTTCTCCCCCTGCTGTCTTTCCTAAACCATTTCTGGACGAACGATTTCAATATCGCGGTCATTATGTCGAGGACCTGCATCGGCTCAAAATCCCTGCTTATGACCCCCTCCTTCTGGGCCTGCTTGACTATGTCCGCCATGTATCTTTCGAACTTTTGGCCGGCGGGGGTATTCCTGAGGCTTTTCTCGGCAGTCATCATGTCCTCTGCCTCAGAGACGTATATGCGGAAGAAATCGAGGTTCTCCTCGAAATACGCGAGCGATTCGCGGATGAATATCCCGAGCTTGCCCTTCGCGTCCTTTGCCGACGACATCTTACTCTCGACTATAGACAGCATGCCCTTCAGCTTTTCCGCAAACAGCGAGAGATACAGTTCGTCCTTATCCTTGAAGTGCAGGTATACGGTGCCTGTCGCGTACTGGGCTTCCTTGGCGATATCCCGTATAGTAGCTTTGTGGTATCCCTTAAGCGCGAAGATATGCTCGGCCGCCCTATAGATATCGGCCTTGCGTAACTGCCTGTCCCTTTCCTTCCTGCTGAATGCGGCCATTTCACCCCGTTTAGAACGCTATCTAATTTATGAACACGCGTTCATAAAATATATACCATCCATGCTTTCATTTGTCAAGCCTATTACTTTTGCGGATAGTATTTCCGTAAACGTAGCGCGACATTTACAAGGATGATCAACGCGGGAACTTCTATCAGCGGGCCTATTACAGTCGCGAAGGCCTGGTCGGAACTGATGCCGAAGATAGCCACCGCGACGGCTATCGCCAACTCGAAATCATTACTGGCCGCAGTAAAAGATACAGCCGTGGTCTGTCCATAGTTAATATGCATCTTCCTCGCGATAAAAAACGTCGTGAACCACATTACGAAGAAATAAATCAACAGCGGTATGGCTATCCTGACCACATCAAAAGGCATCTGAATTATATACTGCCCCTTCAGGGAGAACATGACGACGATAGTAAAAAGCAACGCGATCAGAGTCAACGGGCTTATCTTCGGGATAAAAACGTCCTCGAACCACTTCTTCCCTTTTAGCCTGATCCCGCCGATACGCGTAAGCGCTCCCGCGAGAAAAGGTATCCCGAGATAGAACAGCACTGTCTTTGCCGCATCTACCATTGATATGCTGATATTTACGCTTTTCGCGAGACCGAGCCATTTCAACCCAAGCGTGATGAACAAATAAATATATGCGGCATAGAACAGGACCTGGAACAGGGCATTAAAGGCGACCAGGCCTATGGCGAACTCCCGGTCCCCCTCCGCCAGCTCGTTCCAGACAATGACCATCGCGATACAGCGCGCGAGCCCTACCAGTATGACGCCTATCATGTATTCCGGGTAATTGCGCAGGAACGTTATCGCGAGGATGAACATGACAAGCGGCCCGATTATCCAGTTCTGGACAAGGGAAAGGATAAGCAGCTTCGGCCTGTTGAACACCTTTCCCATCTCTTCGTATTTTACTTTGGCCAGGGGCGGGTACATCATAAGGATCAACCCGGCAGCGATAGGTATGGATGTCGCGCCCACCCGCATATCGGATATGATTTTCGTCACGTCCGGAGCGAAATACCCCAAAGCTATGCCCGCCCCCATCGCTGTAAAGATCAGGGGCGTCAGCAGTTTATCTAGAATTGACAGTTTGCCCATTAAGGGATCCTCATCAAATATGCCTTTATATAATACAGCCCGGCAATAATAAAGATCACGCCCGTGATCCTTCTCATATAATATTCTATCATTGCCAGGCGGTCGAACCAGCGGCTCAAAGATGCTACGCCAAGGGCTATCGCAAAAGCGAACACAAGAACAGGCAATCCCGTGCCAATGCCGTAAACCAGCGGCAACATTACCCCGCAGTTACTGTTTATCGCTATAGGGATGAGGCTCCCGAAGAATAACGCCGCCGAGACCGGGCAAAATGCAAGCGCGAATATCACGCCCAAAAGAAATGCTCCGGTAATGCCGGCGTCAACAAGCTTATTTTGATGTTTTTGGGGAATGGACAGGCCCGGAATATTCAGCCTGATCAGTTCCAGCAGGACCAGCCCGGTTATAATAAGGAGCGGCCCGATAGCGCGGTTCATATATTTCTGAAGGAACTGCGCAACCTGCGGGACGCTTAACAGGGAATTGACGATAATAAACCCGAGCGCTGCATAGGAGATCATCCTTCCTGCGGTATATGCTATGCCGGAGGCCAGGACCAACGCGGGGTGCGACACCTTTTTGGCGAGGAATGATATGGCCGCAATATTCGTTGCCAGCGGGCACGGGCTTAACGATGTTAATATTCCAAGCCATAATGCAGACCCGAAGCTCATAAACAGCTCCGTCATTGCGCTTCCTTCAGCAGGCCCGCCGCTTCGTTCTTCACGTAGTCGATGAACTTCTGCTTATTGCCGGCGTATTCCCAGATCTTATCGAGATTCTTCCATTTTGTTTCCTTGCCGTTAACCACCAACGACAAGATAAGGGATTTCGTATAAAGTTGGTAATCCTTTATATAATGCTCATTTTCTTTCTCTTCAACATTAATTACCTTAAGGCCGTCCCCTATCGCCTCCTTCGAATACTGTTCCAATTTATGGCAGGTGGGGCAGCGTGCCGTCCCATGGAAATAATATGCGACCACGCGCGCGACCCTCGCATCCTCCGCCGCATCAACCGTATGCAACAATATTGTACCGATACTTAGCGCAGTAGCCGCCAAAAGCACAAAAAATAGCCTGTTCAATACCCACTCTCTTATTTTGAGATGACCTTCTTTATCTCTTCCTTGCTCAATACCCTGCCCGCGGATACCACGTTGCCGTCCACCGCGAGCGCCGGGGTCATCATGACCCCGTATTCCGTGATCTTGTCAATATCGGTTACTTTGTATATTTCCGCTTTAACGTTAAGTTCCTTTACCGCGGTTTCCGCGTTCGCAATAAGCTGGTCGCATTTGAAGCAGCCCATTCCTAATATCTCTATCTTCGTCATTTCTTTGCACCGGCTTTGATGAGCAGCTGTTCTATTTCGGTGTATTTTTTTTCCTTGGCGAGGCTGTATGCCGATTCGCCGTCGATGACCTTCGCGTCCACGTCCGCATCCTTTGCGAGCAGCGCCTTCACCACCTCGAGATGGCCGTTGTTTGATGCCGCTATAAGGGCGGTCGCGCCGTTGTTGGCTTTAGCGTTCACGTCGGCGCCTTTCTCGATCAACGCTTCCACTATATCGAGATAGCCGTACTGGGATGCCCATATAAGGGCGTTAGTCCCGTCATCGGTGGCTTTTGCATCGGGGTCTGCTTTCTTTTCTAGCAGGGCTTCCACTACCTCGAGATGGCCGTTCTGGGACGCCTGCATCAGCGAGGTAACGCCGTTATCTGTCTTCGAGTTTACGTCGGCGCCTTTCTCGAGGAGTATCTTTACCACCTCGATATAGCCGCGCTCGGAAGCGTATTGCAGGGCGGTCGCGCCGTAAGTGATCTTCGAGTTTACGTCGGTGCCTTTGGCGAGGAGCGCCCGTACGGTAGATACGTCTCCCTTCCAGGCGGCCCTTATCAGGTCTTCGGAATCGCTGGCATGGGAAACAGGGCATAAGCACAAAAAGACTGCGCAGGCTAAAGCTAAACCCGGTATTTTCATATCCTACATGCTTTCATTTTTTTCATTTATCGCAGAAAAATTGCTGACTATGACCCCGTAAGCTTCGCCGCAAAAAGCGCATTCTTCGGGGATCTCCCCCCTCTTGTGGCGGTTCCTGAAATCCGAGAATTCCCTCTTATTCCATATGTGTTCCGGGTCTTCCTCAAAAATGTTGCCGTATATGACCGGAGGATTTATCTTCGAATCTGAAAATAACACCAGGGGAGTCCGGCGTGCCAGGTGCATACAGGCGGCCACTTCCCCGTTCTCTCCGATGTACATATTCGAATGGGCGTCGCACCCCCTCGGCTTGGCGGTGAGGAAAGGGAATTGTATCTTCATCCCCCTCTCGCGCGCCCTTTCGTTGGCCTTAAGGAATATGCCGTATACTTCGGGATTCCCTGTTTTTGAAAAGAGCGAAAGATGGGATGATTCCTGCTTATAGCTCAGGAACCCGTTCACAAAAACGGTGTCGATCCCGAGGCCGCTGCAGAAATCCACATATTCCACGAGTTCGTTTATGTTCGACGCCGTCGCGACGAAAATAGTGTTCAGCAGGAATTTCTTTTTAGATCCCGCCCTGGCCGACCTAATATTACCGGTGACCCTGTCAAAATCCGACCCGGTCTTAAAGGATTCGACCGTTTCTTTCCTGCATCCGTCCAGAGATACCGTTACGGAAGGGACGTTCCTCGAACACAGCTCTTCGACATTTTTTTCATTGAGCAGCATCCCGTTGGTCAGGATCGGGAAAGAGATATGCCTGTTGTACCCGGAGACATAGTCCATCATCGCGAACAGGTCTTTATGGAAAAGCGGCTCTATAGATGAGAATTGGAACGAGACCGTCTTCCTTACCAGCGAGGGTATCCTGTCTACGATCTTCTTGAAATAATCGAGCTCCATCATCCCGGGTTTGACATCCGGGATCAGGCTGCCGTGGTATGTGACGCGGCAATGTTTGCATTTCAGGTTGCAAACGGTCATTATTTCGACGTTTATGCTCTTTGGAAACATCGAATACCGGTTCGATATCTTTCTTATCGAACCGGGGATACCGTTCTCTTTGATCTTAGACAGGATATATTTGATGTCCATGGATGCTTAAGTTAAAAATATGTATCCGATATCGGCCAATGGCTGATTATACTAAAAATACTCTGATTATCCTATGAATTTCTTTACTTTTTCCAGCAGTTCTTCCGGGTCGAAAGGCTTCAATATGCAATCATCCGCGCCCATTGACCTGCACCCCTAAAACTGTACCAGCATTTACACTATAATAATGCTAACAGAAAGGGGTGTTATATGGCAAGGAAAAGATTCAAACCGGAACAGATAGTTGTTATCCTCCGCGAGATAGAGGTCCTGCTCTCCCAGGGCCAGGACTTAGAGCTTGCCTGCCGCGGCCAGGGTATAAGCACCTGGAGCTATTACCGCTGGCGCAGGGAATACGGCGGCATGAAGATAGACCAGGCCAAGAGGCTAAAGGAGCTCGAAGGCGAAAATAGCCGCTTAAAGAGGCTGGTGGCCGACCTCTCCCTGGATAACTCGATACTAAAGGAACTCTCCCGGGGAAACTTCTAAGCCCGGCCGCCAGGCGCCGGGCTATAGAACGCCTCCGGGGCGTATTCAAGTTCGTCTCGGAGCGCAGGATATGTAAGGCAATAGGCCAGCCCCGCTCGACACAGCGCTATGGCTGTATCGTTAAGGATGACGAGGGGCCTTTGACCGGAAGGATAATTGAGCTTGCCTGCTGCTACGGCAGGTACGGCTACAGAAGGATTGCCGCTCTTTTAAAGCAGGAAGGCTGGAGGGTAAACCACAAGAGGGTCATGAGGATCTGGCGTCGGGAAGGCCTTAAGGTGCCCAAGAAACAGCCCAAAAGAAAAAGGCTATGGCTTAACGACGGCTCCTGCCTTCGCCTGAGGCCGGAGCATAAAGATCACGTCTGGAGCTATGACTTCGTTATGGACAGGACCCATGATGGCCACCCTATAAGGCTCTTGACCCTTATAGACGAATACAGCCGGGAATGCCTGGCCATAGGGGTGGCCAGGAAGATAAAGACGTCCGAGCTGATAGAACATCTTGCGGACCTGTTTTTACTGCGGGGCATCCCGGGATACATACGCTCCGATAACGGCCCCGAGTTCGTCTCGAAGGAATTAAGGAGATGGTTGAATGCCTTAGGCGTCAAGACCCTCTACATCGAGCCGGGCAGTCCCTGGGAGAACGGCTATATAGAGTCGTTCAACGGCAAGCTGCGCGATGAACTGTTAAACCGCGAGATCTTCGATACCTTATTCGAGGCAAAAGTCCTTGTGGAGCGCTGGAGGAAGGAATATAATACAAAAAGGCCGCATAGTTCGCTTAATTACCGGCCGCCCGCTCCGGAAGCTATTGAGCCAAAGTGGCCGGAAAACGCGGTTGTTCTGTCTTAAGAAGTGGTACAACTAATGGG
>Ga0265297_10001380_pt1 | contig 57564 bp, 58 predicted proteins | sample Munlanlwell13791_FD_192502 | JGI IMG/M metagenome (GOLD analysis project Ga0265297, IMG submission 192502) | Leachate microbial communities from a municipal landfill in Southern Ontario, Canada - Leachate well 137-91 | ecosystem: Engineered > Solid waste > Landfill > Unclassified | place...
CTTCTCGGCGACGCTCGGCACTACCGCGTCGTTCGAGTTGATGTAGGTGTTGACCGCGCCAGTCCCGGGGAACGTGTGCGAGGCGATTATGGCCTCCTCAGCGAACGCAACCGTGCAGATGCCTTCCGTGCAGACGCTGCAGCCGCTTGTAATGACCTCGGCAGGCTGCGGGATGAAGTTCTGGGCGGGATAGTTGTAGAAAATGTGCGAGCGCTCTGGGCATGGCGAATCCGGGTTTTCGGTGACCCTGGCCTTGACCTCGAAATAATGCGCCCCATACGGGTTCGTCTTCTGGATTATCGTCATTATGGATAAGTCCGCCCCGGGATACTTGTTCCCGAGGTCTTCCATGACGAATTTGCTGGCATCGGCTTCGACCACGTTGACCTGGAAGAACTCGATTAGCTTGATGAGCACGGCTATTATCAGAATAAGCCCGATTATGAGCAGAAGCTCCCGCTTTATCGCCATGAACCAATACAACCCGCCCAAGCTTTTTATTACTTGGCTTCCCCGAGCGAAACGATGGCCTGCGCGATATCCCCGCCGCTTTTTTCGAGCGCGGCCCGGGCTTCGTCTTCCGAGCAGCCCGTCTGCTCCATCACCATCCTGATGTCCTCGGACGAGGATTTCTCCTCGACGCGCACGTTGCCGGCTATCTGGAACGACGCCTGGCCCTGCATGGTGATTTTCGTCACCTGGGGCTGCTCGACGACTATGGTGGAACCGGACGACGTCTCGATAGTGACCTTCGTCGCGTCGATTTCCTCGCTCCGGATGCCCATCTGCTTCATGAGCGCCTGCATCTTCTTCGGGTCCATTCCGCCAGGAATCATAAGCACATCCCCTAAGATTATTTGATGATAAAAAGGATAATAAAATGAGAGAAGAGGGGCCTCGCCCCACCCTAATACACCCCGTCCGAAGAAGACAGGATGAAGTTTGATGAAACTTTAACCGGTGTCAAACCGGAGTAAAGTTTCATTTGAAGACTTCGCCGCGCTCGGACTTGCGAACCTCGACGCGCCTCATCTTCGTTATCGTCTTCAGCCTGCTGAAAATCTTCGAGGAGAAGCGGCCGTAAATCACGTCCTGTATCACTTCGTCGAAGTTCTTCTCGGTTATTCCCTTGCGCGTCTCGTCCACGAGGAGGTTGCGGAGGTTCCTCCGTGTGTTCTCGCTGACGCGGGCGCCCGTGACCGCGATTATCTTGAGGCGGAGGCTCTCGTTGTCCTTGGTCTTCTCGTCCACGACCTGGTGGATGAGCGACTTGCCGCGCCTGGCGAACGTCCTTATGAACGAGGGCGCGATGTCGTGGCCGAGGAGCATGGTGTTGGCGTCGTTGCCGTTGACGTCCTTAATCCTGAAGCGCAGGGTGGTGAACATCGCCATCTGGGATGCACCGCCCATGCCGAGCTCCATGAGGCTGGCCTTCACGATGCGGTTCGGGAGCCTCTTGTCGTCGGATGCGACGACTTCGCAGAGCTCCTTGAACTCGAACATCGACGGTGCCTTCACCGAGTACCATTTCTTCGCTTTCCATTTGTCTACAGTCTTGACTTTCTTGCCTGCTATAGAATCACCATCACTTTACGAGCAATGACGCCTTCTCGCGGTCGTATCTCCAACCCGGCGGAAGCATCCCTTTGGATGAGTAGTATTTCACGAGCCTCTGTATCTTGGACTCCACATGGCCGAGCTTTACAAGGTTGTGGGTGTCGTTCTTCGAGGCTTTAAGGTGCCCGGTGACGCGGACCGCCTTCTTGATGAGGTTGAGGAGGTCTTCCGGGTATTCGCCGAGGGCCTTCTCCTTCGCAAGGTACGCCCGAAGGGACATGCCGAGCTGGGAGCGGAGGTTCGCGACGCCGTGCTGGTCGCGGAGGACCAGGCCGATTTTCGCCGGCGGAACGCCTTCGCGGGCCATCTTGAGGATGACGTCCTCTATTTCGGCCTTCTTGGCCACTGTCCATTCCGGAACGTCGGTCGTCTTCGGCCTCTTTGTCCCGGCCTTGCCTTTCTTCTTTGAATGCAATCTTGCCATAGTTATTCCTCGCGTTTATACGTCGAGAACTCTAAGGTTCTAGACTTTTGGAGAATTCTAGAAGAGATTTATATCTATGTGAGATGTTGTTTTTTAAAAGTATGTTTTCCGCGAACGTCTGAGGATAACCGAGCGGCACGAAGATGGGGTCGTACCCGAATCCCGTGGCGCCCCGGGCCTTCTCCGCTATCGTCCCGTCGCAGCGCCCCGTGAACACGCGGACAGATTTGCCGTCGTGGTATGCGATGCAGGCCTCGAAGTGCGCCGAGCGGTCGCCGACGCCGGCCATCAGCTTCAGGATGCCATCGTTCCCGAGCTTCTTCTGCACCCAGCCCGAGTAGGTTCCGGGGAACCCGTTCAATGCCTTGATGAACAGGCCCGTATCCTCGGTGAATACGGGCTTTCCGCATTTTTCAAAGGCCGCCTTGGTGGCATCGACCGCTATCTCCTCCAGGCTGTCCGAGCGGAGCTCGCGGTGCTGGAATGGCAGGCGCTTGAGCTTAACGCCCCCCGCCCCCGTGGAAAAGAACGACGACGCTTCTTCGAACTTATGCGCATTCGATGTCGCGAAAAGGATTTCCAACCATAACACCCGCATTTTTTTCCGCAGTCAAGGATAAAAACGGGCTCTTCACTTCGGTATCCTGACCGTTCGATGCAAATGCACATAAATTTTTAAACTTATGGAGTAAATAATCCGATAGTGAAAGAATAATGGAAGAAAAACTCGATGGGAAGGACTTTGCGCTGATTGAGGAGCTCCGGAAGGATTCGAAGCTCTCCGAACAGAAATTGGCAAGGAAGACCAGTATACCCATGACAACGGTGCACAACCGTCTGAGGAAGCTGCGCGGGCTTGGCGTGATAACCGGATACACGGTCCGGCTGGACCATGCCAAGCTCGGCAGGCCTCTGACAGCGTATATCCTTCTCAAAGCGGCGCCGGGGACGGACCAGAAGCGCCTGCTTTCCCAGATAGCCTCCATGCCCCTCGTATGCGAGGCGGCTATTGTGGCCGGAAGCGAATTCGACATCGTGCTGAAGGCGAGGGCCCCGGCCCTGAAAGACCTCAACGACATGGTCGTCGACGGGCTGAGGGGGCACAAGGGGGTAGCCGATTCGAGGATGATGATAAGCTACGAGCGCATCGACAATGAATGATACTTAAGAGGCGGTCATGATGAAGAAGGACAAGGACGCAAAACCACAAGAAGACAGGCAACCGGTCAAGATAGAGACGGTGAGGCATAAGCCGGAAGGGACGGCCCCTAAATCTGCATCGAATGCCCCGGTGCCAGGCGCGGCGGAACCGGGAGCGGGCGCGGAGCCGCCGAAGCCGCCGGACCCGGCCCAGCAGGAGATGGCAGCGCTCCTGAAAGAGATAGACGCTGCCATGTTCTCGGTCCGGTTCTACCCGGTCGCGGTCAGCGAGCAGGCGAAGGACGAGGCGCTTGCAAAACTCGAGGGCATATACTCCAAGGGGAGCGAGACCGTCAGGCAGATGCTGATGTACATGATACACGAGTATCTCGCGACAAGCGTCGACCTGAAGACCATCCATACGCTCGAGTATTTCAAGATGAAGAATCCCGGCACCGATTCGGCCCAGCAGAGGATGAACGTCTACCGGGCGATATTCAACTACAACACGTCGCTGGAGGGCCTCATCGAGTTCGTAAAGCTCCTCGGCAGGCTCCGGGGGAGCGACGACGCCGTGAAGCTGCTCACATACCACTACTCGCACCTCTGCTTCATCGAGAACGAGGCGAGCCACGTGCTCCGCGCGTCCATACTGGATTCGCTCGGGAAGGCGGAATCGCGGTATGCGCTGCGCGCGCTGCTCGACTATGCGGAATACACGGACAACGAGCGCTCGTTCGGCAGGATAGTCAGCGCCCTCATCGAATGGGAGGAGAAGCTGGATACGCTCAAGATGCCGGACAAGGAGAAGCACGAGGTGAAGGAGAAGCTCAAGAAAATCGTCACGAGCGAGTTCGGGGGCTCGCATTATGGCTAAGGGCATCCGGCAGACGGCCTCCGGCACCCCCAGCAAAATCAAGCTGAAGGACGGCAGGACGGCGAGCATCGGTTTCCTTTCCGAAAAGGACGGCGTGCGGGAGCTGCAGGCGTTCATCAACGCATTCGTCCGGGAAGGCTCGTTCCTGCTTTACGACAGGAAAACCAGCCTCGCGGACGAGATGAAATGGAAGAAGGCCAAGCTCGCGGATTATAGGAAGGGAAACGGGCAGGTGCTGGTCGCCAGAATCGGCGGGAAGATTGCCGGCACGAGCGATGCGAGGCGGGAGCCGTTCAAGGGCAGGGACAACGTCTGCCTGGGGATAGCTATTGCTTCGGATTATCGCGGCTTAGGCCTCGGAGAGGCGCTCCTCCGGCTCAACATCGAAACCGTCAGGAGGCGCCAGATGCCGAGGAACATCTACCTGTCCGTCCAATCGCCGAACCGCCCGGCCCGCGCGCTGTACCGCAAGCTCGGCTTCCGGGAGTTCGCGGTTTTCCCGAAATGGCTGAAGCAGGACGGGAAATACGTCGACCATATCTTCATGAGGCTGGAGCGATAAAAAAAATGGCGCGCGGTCCGTAATTCAATCTTCAATCGGCATTAATTGACATGCGTGAACTCGAGCTGCGTCCTGCACTGGGAGTCCTCCTGGAAGTAGCCCTGGATGAACAGCTTGAAGTATCCGAGGATAGGTATGCGGCCGATTACCTTCCCGCGCAGATTCTCCTGCGGGACCGGACGGTTATACATCCCCGTCCCGTAATCGTACGCCTGCAAATCGAGGAGCGGGTTGTTGTCGCCGCGCGTCAGGTAGTAGTATTTTCCATCGACGTTAATCCGGAACAGCGTCCGGTGCACGATGTCGCCCACGCGCGAATAGAAGTCGCCGGCCGGGGGCTGGTAAACCACGATGCCGTTCGAAAAGTTCGCCAGGTATTCCGTGCCCTTGAAAGTGACGGATTTCAGGCACGGCATGTACGCCGAGCTTCCGTTCGAGAAGGAGAACGGGCAGCGTTCGTATCCGTATGTGAACGCGCCCTTCTTTTCGACGAATGAGGAGGGGGTGCGGATGAATTCCTGGCACATCGGCGTCTTCGAGTTCGCCGAGCAGTACGGGAAGAGCGAGCCGTCCATCGAGACGTTGCCGCCGGGGTATGTGACGAACGCCCGCCCGTTCAGCGAGTCGAGCTCGGCCTGCGTCATTTCGATGTCGTACGCCTGGACCGGCGCGCCCTGAACGATGACGAAATCCCCGCGCTGGAGGTTCGGGAGCATGCTGCAGGAGACCACCGCGGAAATCGGCGAACTCGTGTTGAGCAGGAACGATGCGCCGAACCATATGCCGAGCGCGACTATGAGCGCGATTGCCGTATCGAGCGCCTCGTGCTTCCACCCGTGCTTCTTCGCGCCGTCCTTGACCTCGAGCGTGACGAAATAGCCGATTTCAAGCGCCACGAGTATTGCGAAAAGGAGGGGGAGGAAATTAAGGGAACTCTTCGGGTCCCCGAACAGCGCGTTCGTAATAAGCGCGAGGGCGAGCGTGCCTGCAAGGACCAGCGCCTGGACGGGCGTCTTCCTGAGGCTCTCGCGGACGTCCACAATCATCATTTCACGATGTCCCGGAACTGCGCCTTGAACTCGGTGACCTCTTTCTTGATTTCGTCCAGCTTCTCGAGGACGAGCTTCCCGGGCTCGCCCTTCTTGGTCCGGACGTAGATTTTCGGCTCCCCGACAATCGGGTGCTCGACCTTGAACGATGCGAATTCGACGTCCTTGTCCTCGCTGATCTTCTCCGCGAGCAGCTGGGCGAGCGACTGGTCCGCACCCCGGAGTTCCATCTCAAGCACGTTCTTTTCGTTTGTGAGTATCTTCACGTCCATTCAAATCCCTCCGAAACGGTAATTTGCCAACTGGCAGGATTGCTAATATGCCCCTTCCCGTCCGCCCGGCCCCGGCCTCCTGCCGAAGCTCCTGCGCGGCCCTCCGCCCCTTTCACGCCCCCTGAAACGGTCGCCTCCGCCCCCGCGGAACTCCCTTCTCGGGAAGCGCTCGCGGTGTTCTTCCGGCGGCGGGGTTTCGCCCTCTTTCAGGGGCAGTTTCCTCCTTTCCTTCCAGAAGCACTGCGGGCAGATGAAGATGCGCTCCTTCTCGCCCATCCTGCTCCTGCATTTCGGGCAGAATGCGCTCAGAACCCCGCAGTCGCCCGGGAACATGCTTATCTCGTATCCGGTCCTCTCGACCTTCTGGATTTTCGCCTTGATGATGTCGCCTATCTTGACCTCGTCGCGCAAATCCCGCACATAGCCGCTCCTTATCGCGGTCACGGGAAGGACGGCCTCGAACTCGACGCCCCTTGCGCCGCCTTCGGCCTCCTCGGCGCTGATGCAGCCGGCGATGGCCTTGTTCGGGCTTGCCTTGATTATCACGCAGTACGCGCTCATGCCCACGACGGGCTGCTTGAGGGTGCGCCCCTTGCGCCTGACCTCTGCCTTTCCGGGAACGCTCGCGTCCTCGCCGACTCCTGCGGAGTAGACCTCATCCTTTTCCGAATACGTGTTCTCGCCCGGCTCCGCCTCTTCGGCGCTCGAGAGGTGGTCTCCAGGCAGGACTAGCTTCTTTTCCATGAAAATGCCTCTGGCATGTCAAATAGGATTTACTATTGAAAAGGAAGAGTTTTTAAAGATGAATAATGCGTTTCTCTTCTTATAGAGGGCATTTGATGAAACGGCCGATTCTGGTCCTTTGCATAGACCGCGACAACGACCTGTTCGAGAAGGGGAAGGTCAGCGGGCCCCTTGTCGGGCGGGAAAGGAACCTCCAGGGGGCGATAGCCCTCTCCTTGGCCGACCCCGAGGACCCGGACTCGAACGCCGTGTTCTACGCCATCAAGATTTTCGACCAGATGCGGGCCGAGAACTACAATGTCGAGGTGGTGACGCTCACCGGCGACAAGAAGCTGGGCTTCCGGGCCGACAAGGAAATCAGCTCGCAGCTCGACAAGATAATTACCGAGCTGAACCCGGCATCCTGCGTGCTCATCTCGGACGGCGCATCCGACGAGGAGATTCTCCCGATAATCAAGTCGCGCCTGAAGGTGGATTCGACGAAAATCGTGTTCATCAAGCAGGCCAAGGAGCTTGAAAAGACGTATTTCGTCATACTCGAGAAGCTCCGCGACCCGCATTTCGCCAAGACGATAATCGGAATACCGGCCCTCCTGCTCCTCCTCACCTCCATCTCCATATACCTGGGGATGGGATGGATGCCGATAGTCGCGGTCGTCGCCGTCTACGCGCTGCTGCGCGTCTACGGAGTCGAGGACTGGGCCATGGATGTCTTCCGAGACTTCCGCTTCTCGTTCGAGCGCACGAGCTGGATAGGCTACATCGGCGGGGCGACGGTGTTCATGATTGGCGTCTTCGTCGGATACCAGACCATGCAGAAGGGAATCGCGCTCGGGCTTCCGAATGACAAGCTGATAGCCCTGGTCGTGGGAAGCATGAGCTGGATATTTTTCACCGCAATCCTGCTGATTCTGGTGGGCAAGAGCATAGACTCGCTCATGGAGAAGAAGAAATACAGGATATCGAAGTACATGATGTATTCGGCCGCGCTCGCGCTCTCGACGCTCGTCATCCTCGTCGGCACAAGCTGGATAGCCAACCTGAACGAACCGTACGTGGACTTCGGGACGTTCCTGTTCACAATCGCCTTCTCCCTCGTGCTGGGCTACATCGCGACCTATGTCGTCAACTGGTACCGCAAGGAGGTGCTCACCGAGATGAAAATCGAGGGCAAGGAGGCCATTTCCGAGCGGGGCACCTACCTCGGCAAGATAGTCGGCATCGACGCGAGGCACGGCAAGATAGTCATCCAGACGATTTTCGAGAAAAGGTACTCGCTCCCGATGTCCGCGGTGAGCTCCATCGAAGAGAACGTGGTATTGAAACCGGGCGAAGGATGGGGGGACGGCGGTTCGCAAAGCCGGGCGGGGGTGGGAGGCGCACGCGGCGCAGGGGTATCCGGGCCAATCAGTCGGCCTGCGTCTTCATCTTCATGAGAAGCTCGTTTTTGGCCTTGGAGTCCTTGAGCGCGTGGCTCAGGACTTCCGATATGCTCGTGACCTTGATGATTTCTATCATCTTCGCCCTATCCTTGGGAAGGTAGACGTCCTGGCCGTTGGCCTGCGGGATGAGGACCTTCTTTATTCCGGAGTCGATTGCGGCCTCGATTTTCCCGTTTATGCCCCCGACCGGAAGCACCCGTCCCCGCACATCGAGCGAGCCGGTCATGGCCACATCCTGCCTAACAGGTATGTCGGAGATTGCGGAAATCACGGCGACCGCGGTGGAAATCGACGCGCTGTCGCCCTCGACGCCCTCGTATGTCTGGAGGAACTGGATGTGCAGGTCTGTGCGGGCGATGGCCGTGCCGATGTATTTCTTGAATATGGCCGACACGTTGTCCACGGCCTCCTTGGCGATGACGCCGAGCTTCCCCGTCGCTATCACCCGGCCTTCGGAACGCGACGCCGCGGGCGTGGCCTCGGCTACAATAGGCAGGACCAGCCCGGCCCGCGAGTCGCCGAGGACCGCAAGGCCGTTCACGCGGCCGACTTCAGCGCCGCTCGTCACTATGGTCTGGTATTCCCTCTTGTGCTCTATCATCTTGGCCCCGAGCTGGCTCTCGATGGACTTGAATATCTTGCCCGCTTCCAGCACTTCCTGCTTGGTCACGAGCTGGATGCCCTTCTCGCGGGCGATGTCGCCCGCCGCGCGCACGAGGCCGCCCAGCTCGCGCAGGTTCAATGTGAACCGCTTGCGCCTGCCTGACATCCTGCGCGCCTCCTCGATTATTTCAGAGACTGCATCCGCGCGGAAATGCGGGATTTTGCCGTCGCGAACGACCTCCTGGGCTATGAAGCGGACGAGGTTCTCCTCGTTTTCCGGCGTGTCCTCCATCGTGTCTTCCACGTAGACCTCGTAGCCGCCGCCCCTGATTCTGGAACGGAGCGCGGGGTGGATGTGCGCCATGTCGGGCAGGTTGCCTGCCGCGACGAGGACGAAATCGGTTGGCACGGGCTGCGTCTTCACTAGCGCGCCGGAGCTCATCTCGCTCTGGCCGGTTATCGGGTATTTCTTTTCCTGCATCGCAGTGAGTATCTCCTGCTGCCAGTTGAGCTTCATCGATGCGACCTCGTCGATGAACAGCACGCCCTTGTTGGCCTGGTGGATGGCCCCCGCTTCCACGCGCAGGTGCGCCGGAGTGCCGAGCCCCCCCGATTGCAGGGGGTCGTGCTTGATGTCGCCGAGCAAAGAGCCTGCGCGCGAGCCGGTCGCGTCTATGAAAGGCGCGGCCGTGCGCTCGGTGTTGTCCACGATGAGCTTCGGGGTAGACTGCTCGGTTATCATAAGGCGCTTCCCGAGGCCGGCGGTCGCGTTGGATATTATGAAGAGAAGGCCAAGGCCTAGCACGGTCACGACCGCGAGCATCTTGACGTTCTCCGGGATTTCGGTCGCGAGGACCACCGCGAGTATAACGATGCCCGCGATGGCGATGATGATTGTGGACGAGGGGCCCTTTGCGGCCGCCTCTTCGCGGGGCTTCTGGTATTGCGATATGCGCCTTCCGAGGCCTGCGGTGATTTGCTTGCGCAGGGACACCGCGGCGGGAATGGGCTTCTCGCCCTTTTCGGGCTCCTTCGCCGAGGCGGGCTCCTTCGCGGCGGCCGGGCCTTTCCTGATGCGCTCGAGCTCCCGGGGCGAGAAGAACCTCTCCAGCTTGTTCTTCCGTATGTATTCGAAATCCGGATGCGTCTTCAGTATCCGGACCATCGGCTGGTTCTCGTTGTTCGGGTTGGGATAGACGAGGACGTCCTCGAGCTCCGCGCCCTCCATGAGCTCTGCCATCGCCTGGGCCATCATGCTTTTCCCGGTTCCGGGGGGGCCTATCAGCAGGACGTTGCGCTTCTGCCTCGCCGCCTTCTTGATGATGTCGACGGCCTTCTCCTGCCCGATTATCTGGTCAATCATCCGCAAGGGGACCTTGACCTCTGACGTGGATTTGATTTTCATCGCAGAATCACTCTGGGGATATTGGGCGCGCTGGGGGTATAAATTCCTTTCTGAGCCCCGCATCCCTCAGGACGCCTGTTCAGGACACCACGCGGACGCCGGAAAACGCCATCCTGGGGGCAATAAGCGAGCCGAACGTCTGCTGGGCCTTCTCGGCCCCTTCCACGTTCGAGAGCATGTCGAACACGTTGCCGCTGAGCATGAAGCCCTTGATGGGCTTCTTCCCCCCCTTGTCAACAAGATAGCCCGCGCTCACCTCGAGCCCGATGTCCCCGGTGGTCGGGTTGGCGGTGTGCGAACCGTGGGCCGAGCGGATTTCCAGGTGCCGGCCTATTTGCGCCAAATCATCCCAGTCTCCGGGGGCGACCACTATGTTTGACGCGCCGATTCCGGGCGGCGAGTCGTATGAGCCCCGCGAGCAGGCGCCGGAATCCTGCACGTTCCCGAGGGCGGCGGTCTCGCGGTCGTAGAGGAATGATTTCACTTCGCCCTTCTCAATGAGCGCGCGCCGCGCTGAAGGCGTCCCCTCGTCGTCGAACGGCCTTGCGTTGACGCCGGGGGCGAGCGCGTCGTCGAAGATGCTGAGCTTCTCGGAAAAGCGGCGGCCTTTCCCCGCAAGCAGCGTGATTCCCCTCCTCTTCCAGTCCCCGGAAAGGGACGGGAGGAGCGTGTCGACGAGGTTCTCCAGCGCCTCGGGCCCCATGACAATCGTGTATGTCCCGCTTTCAGGCTTTCCGGCCTTGCGCATGGAGGAGGCCATCTCCGCGGCCTTGGTCCCGAATTGGGCCACGTCCTTGGGGATGCGGTGCATAGACGCGTAATGGAAGCCGAAGCCGTCGTCGTGCATGCATTCGACGTACATTGAGAAGACGGTCTTGGCATACGAGCCCGAGAAGCCCTCGCTGTTTTCCAGCCGCATGTCCGCGCGCTCGAACGAGCTGATTATCCGCGGATTGCCCCCTTGCGAGGATGCCGCGTCCCTTGCCGATTCGACGAGCCCGCGCAACGGTTCGGCATCATCCGTGCTCGCCGAGGAATCGAGGATTTCCGGCATCGCATATTCCGCCTTCGGCGCGAAACTGAAGCCGCTCCGCACTGAAAAGCGCGAGAGGGATTTGGCCCGCTCCAGGGCGCTTGGGATTTCGGACTCGTGCTGGCAGTGCCCGAAGCCGATGCGCCCGCCTTCGAGCACGCGCACGGCGAATCCGGTGGAGGAATCCGCCTCTTTCGTCTTCAGCTCGCCGCCGCTGTAGGACAGCCGGATGGCGCTGGAATCGAAGCGGAATATCTCGTTAGCGGACATAAGGGGTTTTAATCTCCGCGGGCATTTTAAACACATGAGGACATTCGTCGCCGTCCCGGTCCCGGAGGACATCCGGCTCAGGGTGGCCGAGCTTGGGAAGGAGATTGCCGGGGAGGGAATCGTCACCGTGAAGCCGCAGAACATGCACCTCACCCTCAGGTTCATCGGGGAAACGCCGGACGAGGGACTGGAATCGATTAAGAAGAGCCTTGGCGCCGTGCGGTTCAAGCCTTTTTCCTGCAACATACGGGGCGTGGGCGTCTTCCCCAGCGAGAGTTTCGTCCGCGTCGTATGGGCGGGTTGCGATAGCGGCGGCGCGCTTGAAAAGCTCGCCGAAGGGGCCATCGGGGCGCTGCGGGGCTGCGGCGGGGATGAAAAGTTCTCCGCGCACTTGACAATCGCACGCGTGAAAAGGAAGATGGACGTGCGCCCGTTCCTGCAAAGGCACGCCGGCGAGGAATTCGGCGCGTTCGAAGTGAAGGAATTCCACCTGGTGAGGAGCGGCCTCGGTCCGGGCGGGCCGGAATATTCGACGCTTGCGGAATTCGGGGCGGATGCTTCGGATGCTTGAATTCCTTCCGGCCATCGGCTCCCTGCTAGCGTACGGCTCGATGGGCACGGCCTCCAAGTCCGCGATAAACAACATGGGCAGGCACAGGGCGGTCGCGTATTCATACGCAGTGCTTGTATGCCTGCTCGCAATCGGCGCAATCATCATCGGCTCGGCCGTCTCGTTCCCGCAAGAACTCCTGGGCGCGTTCGCACTCCAGATAGTCATTGGCGCGCTCGGCTCGATTTCCGAATACAAGGCGCTCCACCACGGCAAGGCGAGCGTGATAGTTCCGGTGGGCAGGATAAGCAGCGTCCTCGTCCTCGCGGCGAGCATCGCATTCCTTTCCGAAACGCCGGGCGTTTTCCAAATCACCGGCGCGCTGATGATTGTCTGCGCCGCGCTCGTCGTGGCCAGGGACGAGGGCGGGAAGGCCCGCGTGGAGCCGTGGATGCCCTACCTCGCGCTTTCCATCCTCTGCAGGGCATATTATTACACGTCAATCAAGGATTTCGTCTCCGCCCTCGGGCCGTTCCAGGCCAGCCTTTTCCTCGAATGCGGGATTGCGGCATTCATCATCTCCTTCCATCTTCTCCGGGGCAAGGACCTCTCGCTGCCGAAGCCCGCGGGCCTCGCCGCGCCCGCGATAGCGGCCGGTTGCCTCCTGTTTATCGGCTCGCTGCTATACAGCTACTCCGTCGGGAGCATAGGCGCCGGGATGACGTCGGCCATATACGCCGGCACGCCGATAGTCAACACCGCGCTCGCCTATTTCGTGCTTGGCGAGAAGCTGGACAGGATGAAATACGCGGCCATAGCCCTGATGGTGCTGGGGCTTTTGATGATATTTGCTTGATGCGCGGAAAAGCAGGAAGTTAAGAAAAATAAAACGGAAAAACAGGGAACGGGAATTGCGGGCGAAAAGAATCGCGGGGGCATGAAAAAAGATGCCCGCTTTTCAAATCCCCCGCTTCTTCGCCGCGCGCCCCCTCCAGATGTATATGGCCGCTGCCAGCAGCAGCAGGAGCAGGATGCCGAACATGACGGGCATCAAATCCGTGCTTGCGGCCGTCGGCGTGCCTGTATCGCCGCTGGCTCTCGGCATGGATGTGATTTCGATAATCCTCACCGCGCGGCCGTCCTTGAGGAGGGCGACCAGGTATTTGCCTTGCTGGCTGAGTGGAAGGCTGAAACTGCCGTTCCCGTCGGTGAGGCCCGTGGCGTTCCTGCCCGCCGGGTCCGTGATGACATAATCGCAGTTCGCGCAGGGCAGGCCGTTCTCGGTGGCGTTGCACACCCCGGTGGTCCCGACCACCCCTGAAGACGGGCATGCGACCTCGCTGAGGATGCACTTGTTCCCGATGCATTCGTAGCCTTCCTGGCAGAGGGGGCAGCCCTCGGTGCCGCACTCATAAGCAATGAACGTATGGTTCGCAACGATGCCGCAGCCCCCGCTTGGCACGTCCTGGCATGAGTTGTCCGCGCAGGCCTGCGTCAGCGGGCACGCCGAATCATCGCAACATTCGTATTCCACGCACGTGTGGTTCTCGACTGCGCCGCACTGGCATACCACCGCCGCGCATTCCCCTTGCGCGCACGCCTGCTCGGCAGGGCATTGCGTATCGTCGAGGCACGCGGGCTGGGGAACGCACTGCCCGCAACCGATGAGCTCGAGCGTGACCGTCTCGGAAAAGAAATCCGGGTTCGTCACCTTCACGTCCACCTTCTTGCCGCAGCCTTCGAAAACGAACAGGCCGCCGGCGTCAGTGTCGCCCGTTGCGACCGGGTTGGCCGAGGGGACCTCCTTGACGGATACGTGCGCGCCGGAGATGTTCCCGTCATTGCCGGTGACGCTCACGGTATTGCCGTCGCATGTTGAGATGACCGAGACCGTCATGCTGTCAGACGGGTCGTTGTCGTCCGGCGGGTAGTAGTTGAACGAAAAACATAATCCCGCCAGAATCAAGACGAGAAAAAGCGGCATCAGCCTCATTGGTTTCGTGGCTTTCATGGCAGTAAAGACATCAAAAGAGTATTTAACACATTCTGAAACCGCAAGCCACGGACGCTGGCTATGGGTGGAATTGGACGAGGGGGACAATGAGGAACCGGAAAATAATCTGCGAACTGAAAAAGATGAGAATAGAAGAAAAGAAAAATAAAAAAGGGACAATCAGCCCGCAAGCGCGTCAAGGGCGAGCTTGAGTTTCGCGTACTCCGGGCTCGCGACGATGAGGTACGTCTTGCCATCCGAAGACAGGCCCCAGACATAGCTCGAACCGGCGGCTGCGGACTCGACCTCCCCCTTGCTCACCTTGGAGGCATCCACGAGGATGTAGAAGGTCGGGGTTCCGGCCCTGCCGGTGTTCGCGTTGGAAACGGCCTGCCAGTCCGAGGTCATATCTTCGACGCTGCTGGCATACGTGTCGCCATCGACGCACGTGCCGAAGGCCGCCTGGTCGAGGCCCGAGATGTTCTGCGCCAGGAGCTTGAGGTTGGCCTTCGAGTACTTGCCGTCGTTCTCCTCAGCCGTCTGCGCCACGAACAGGGCGTCGTGCATCTCCCAGTACTTGCCCTGGGCGTTCGCGCACATCGCCGCGTTCGACGCGTCTACGGACTCCTGCCCGAGGAATGCGACCGGGTAGTGCCTGAACGAGGCCTTCCCCGTGGTGACATACTCGGTTTCAATCTTCTTGACGGTGCCGATTATCGCGCCGTACTGCGAAGAGTATGCATCCGCCCACGGGGAGCCGTAAGCCATCCCGCAGAACGGGCACTGGTAGTCCGAGAACTCGACGACCGTCACCGTGCCGGATGTCGAACCCATTATCGGTGAGGACGAAAGCAGCGACGGAATCTGCATGACCGTCACGGCGTTGCCGCCGCTTGTGTTGCCGGTCGTGTTGCCGGTCGTCCCCCCGGTGCAGTTGTTGCACGGGGCGCAGACGGTCTGCTGGCATTTTACAACGCCGAAACCCTGCGTCATCACGGAAATGACGAGCAATACCGCCATTCCCGTTATCAGTATGCCGTAAATCAGGTCCTTGCTTAATGTGACCGAGTTACCTTCATTCTCTGCCAATAAATCACCTCTCTGACTAGTAAGGAAATTCTTTCAGTTGTCTCCGTCCGTATATTTAATTGTTTTGAAATGTTCCGGGCCCGCCCTGCGAAAGGTAAAAAATATGCGCAGTATAATGACTCCTGCTGGTTTTATGACAACTCTCGATCGCGCCATAATCGCCTCATATGAGAAGGACGGCAAGAGGTTCGAGCTTTACGTCGACCCCGACGCGGCATACGCATACGTGGAGAAGCGGAAGCCGGACGTCAAGAACATCCTCGTCGCAGAGGAGATATACGAGGATGCGAAAAAGGGGGAGAAGGCCAAGGCAACCGACGTCCAGAAGGTATTCCACACCACGGACATCATGGCCATTCTCGAGTTCATCCTCAAGAACGGGGAGGTCCAGCTTACGACCGAGCAGAGGCGGAAGAAGGTCGAGGAGAAGCGGAAGCAGATTCTTGCGATACTGCTGCGGGAGGCCATCGACCCCCGGACCAAGGCGCCGCACACCCAGATAAGGCTCGAGCAGGCGATGGAGCAGGCGAAGTTCCATGTCGACCCCTTCAAGGACCCGCGCGAGCAGCTCGAAGAGGTCGTGAAAGCGCTTCGCCCCATAATCCCCATGAAGTTCGAGAAGATGAAGATTGCGGTGAAGGTGCCCGCCGTTTATGCGCACAAATGCTACGGCACGCTCAAGAACTACGGCATAGAGAAGGAGCAGTGGCTCGGCAACGGGGACCTGGTCGTCGTGGTCGAGATTTTCGGCGGGCTCCAGGGCGAGTTCTACGACAAGCTGAACAAGCTGACGGCCGGGCAGATAGAGACGAAAGTGCTGTCCGGCTGAACCCTAGGGAAGGATGCCGCGGAACGCATGCCGCGCAAGTTCCCGCGGCTGGCCGCGCCATGCGGGCCATTTCAGGCGAACAGGGCGCGCAGCAGGAACATGGGGCCGACCAGCTTCTTGTGGTTGTCGGGATTGAGGATTGCGTCGCTGATGACGCCTCGGACCTCCCTGCTCCGCTTCGCCTTCCCTATGACGAGGTTCATGAGGAACTTGCTGTTGGCCATCTTCTGCATCCGGTGGTTCGTGCCGATTTCATTGCCGATGTTCTCCCAGAGCGCCTTCGGGTATTCCGAGAGCGCGGACTCGGAGAAGTCGTTCTTTTCGAACGCTTTGATGATCGCCATGGACGCGTGCTTCCCGCTTGTCAGCGCGTTCCCGATGCCTTCCCCGGTGAACGGGTCGATGAGGGATGCCGCGTCGCCGACGAGGACGTAGCCGTCCCCGGCGAGCTTCATCCTGCGGGATGCTAGCGGAAGCAGCCAGCTCTTGATTTCGGTGCTGCGCTTCGCGTCCTTGAAGCGCGGCTTGAACACCGGGTGGTTCTCGATGATGCCCTTCATGAGCGTCTGGAGGTTCGCCTTCCTCTTTTTCATGTCCGAGACGACCATGCAGAGGCCCACGTTGGCCCTTTTATCCGGAAGCGGGAAAATCCAGAAGTAGCCCGGGACCGCGCTGTCTACGAAATGGAGCTCTATCTTGTCGCCCATCCCCTCGACGCCCTCGTAGTAGCAGCGGATGCCCGCGTGCTGGTGGGCCTCGTCGCCGTTATAAGAGCCGAGCTTCCTTGCGGTCATTCCGCCGACACCGTCCGCCCCGACGACCACCTTCGCCCGGAATTCCATTTCCTTGCCGCCGAGGTTCCCCTTCACGCCGGCCACTTTCCGGCCCTCGAACACCAGGTCGGTGGCGAAGAAGCCTTCAATCGTCTTCGCCGCGAGCGCCTTGGCATGCTGGAAAAGGACGTTGTCGAAAACTTCGCGCCTGCAAACGAACCCCGGCGCTTCCTTGCCGGACGCCGAAGGAATCGGCGCGACGGTCCCGTTCGGCGATGAGAATGTGACCCCGAACATGTCCTGGTGCTCCACGGACTTGAACGAATCGAGCAGGCCGAGCTCGCGCAACACTCCTACCGAGCGCCCGCTTATCCCGTCCCCGCACACCTTTTCGCGCGGGAATTTCGCCCGGTCCAGAAGGAGCACCTTTTTGCCGGCCTTTGCCAGGAATGCCGTGGCGGACGAGCCCGACGGCCCCCCGCCTATGACTATGACATCGAATTCTTCAGCCATTTCATCACCGTAAAACTCGATTAATAAATCTATTAGGGGTATTATGACGCATGCTTATAATAATTTGCGGGCTGCCGGGCAGCGGCAAGACAACGCTCGCGAAATCCCTCTCAAAACAGCTCCAGGCGGTCCATGTGAGCAGCGACATAACCAGGAAAAGCATGTTCCAGAAGCCGTCGTACAGCGAGGAGGAGAAGCTGTCCGTATATGCGAACATGCTTGCGGAGTGCCAGGAGCTCCTGCGGCAGGGCAAGGACGTGATAGCCGATGCGACGTTCTACCGGGCGGGCGAGCGCCAGAAATTCCTCACGCTCGCGGCGGAAGAGGGGACCGATGCGTTCGTCATCATGACCGTCCTTGCGGAGGACGAGATAAGGAAGCGCCTCGCCCGCAGGAAGAAGGGGGGCCCCAGCGACGCGGATTTCTCGGTGTATTTCAAGGTGAAGGGGCTGTTCGAGCCCCTCGAAGACAGGCACCTCGTGGTCGATACGGCGCTCCGGGAGCGGGACAAGATAGGGATGGTCAGGGAATTCATAGGGCGTTGATTATGGAAGACGGGCAGGTTCAGGAACTGGCAAGGAGGCAGGGGGCGGAACTCGTACAGACGCACATCTCATGGGTGCTGATAGGGAAGGAAGAGGTATTCAAGATAAAGAAACCGGTCAAATTCTCGTTCCTTGACTTTTCGAGCTTAGAGCGCAGGAAGTTGTTCTGCGAGGAAGAGGTCCGGCTCAACCGCAGGCTTTCCCCGGACGTCTATCTGGGCGTGGTCCCGATAACCGACACTGGGGGCGCGCTTTCATTCGGGGAGGCGGGCGGGCCCGGCGGAAACGGGAAGACGCTCGATTACGCGGTCCGGATGAAGAAGCTGGACCGGGACATGATGATGGACAGGCTCGTCATGCAGGGGAAGCTGGGCGCCAAGGACATGGCGGCCATTGCAGGAATCGTCGCGGATTTCCATGCGAAGGCAGATGTGGCGGGAGGGGAGTTCGGCTCCCGGGCCCTGGTCTCTTCGCAGATAGCCGACCTCGCGAACCACAGGGGCGCGATAGAGAAAGCGTGCAGGCTCGGCAAATGGGTAGACGAGATACTTTCGCGCTCCGAGCGGTTCTTGAAAAGCAACGAGGCGCTCCTCAAAAGGCGGGTGGCGCAAGGGCATATCCGCGACTGCCATGGCGACCTCCATACGCGCAACGTCTTTTTCCAGGGCGGCAAGGACGGCATTAAGATAACGGATTGCATCGAGTTCAGCAAGGATTTTCGGTGCATCGACGTTGCGAGCGATATCGCGTTCATGGCCATGGACCTGGACTACTTGGGGAGGGAGGACCTTTCGAAGGAGTTCGTCGATGCCTATTCGGCCCGGAGCAATGATGAGGAGCTTGAGGCGCTCCTGCCCCTCTACAAATGCTACAGGGCGAATGTCCGGGCGAAGATTGCGGCGATAGAGTGGTCGATGGGCGGTGAGTTGGAGGAGGACCGGCAGAGGATAGACAGGTACACCCTGCTCGCCGCGAAGTACGCGAGAGGGCTGTAGGCTGAACGGGCGGGCATACGGAATGATGAAAGAGCCCCCCTGCAAAGCAAAAAGCTCTTAAGAATCGTCCCGGCAGTAGGCACCATGGAAACCGAGGCCAAGGAGCTGGGGCGCGCCTTCCTAGTCACTTTCGTCGTGCTAATCATCCAGCTGGCGGGATGGCACTACTCGAACAGCCTCGCGCTCCTCGGCGATTCGGCGCACGTCTTTTCCGATTTGATAGCGCTCGGAGCGTCGCTCACGGCGATATGGCTCGCCATGCGCACGCCCACGTCCAGGCGAACGTTCGGGTTCCACCGCGTGGAGGTCTTCGCCGCGCTCTTCAACGGCGTCCTGCTCGTGCTGATGGCGCTCGTCATCGCATACGAGGCGTTCCAGAGGTTCGGCACCGCATATTCAATCAGCGGAGTGCCGATGCTCTTCACGTCGCTAATCGGGCTCGCGGGCAACCTGTATGTCGCGTACCACCTCCAGCACGAGGAGAACCTGAACACGCGGAGCGCGTTCATGCACGCGGCCGGCGACGCGCTGTCCTCGGTCGGCGTGCTCCTCGGCGCGGTGATAATCATATTCACCGGGCAGTATGTCATAGACATCGCGGTAAGCCTGCTGATTTCCGGCATCATACTTTTCAGCGCGTACACTGTTCTCCGCAGCTCGCTGTCCATACTCCTCGAATCCGCCCCGTACGAGGCGGGCGTGGAGCGCATATCCGCGGCGGTGCTTTCGGTCAAGGGCGTCAAAGGCGTGCATGACGTCCATGTGTGGCGGACATGCTCGGAATTCGTGTTCGCGATGATGCACGTGGAGACGGACAACATCGAGCTCATCGAAACGCGCGAGATATCGCTGGAGATAGAGGAGAAGCTCCACCACCAGTTCGGCATCTCGCACTCGACGCTGCAGTTCGAGCCCGTCGGCTGCTCGTGCCAGAGCCAGAAGACATGCCACCTGCTCTCCCACAAGAGGGGACGGAAGCACCAGCATTGACAATGGCGCGCCGCCGGGAGGTGCGCACGTCAGCCCCAAACCGAAGCTTTTTATCAATTGCCGCGCTACTTACGCCTCATGAAACTGGATGGGGACACAATAGGCCCGATGATCGGCGTCGCGTTCTTCGTGCTGTTCTTCGGATGCATGATAATCTCGATGTTCGGCGACCTGATATTCCGCTTCGACTTCGCGCCGGCATCCGGAACGACGACCGGCTACATCTCATTCCAGGAAAAGAGCGGCATCTACGGCCTCGACATGGTCTGCTGGAGGGACACGCCCTACTCCGACTGCGAGGTGTTCGACCCGAAAGGGCAGGCATACGAGCCGGGCAGGTACAAGATGAGCTACGAGTGCTCGCGGTTCGTCTGGGCCTGGGAGGCATCCAGCGAATGCTGGATTATGAACGCCACGAAAATCGGCGAGATTCCGGCGAACTGAGTCCAGGAAAAAAGCAATCGCAGCGAGCATTGAATTCCATTCGCTCAGTGCCGAAAATGCCTGATGCCGGTGAAGACCATCGCGATGTTGTGCTCGTCCGCGGCCTTGATTACGTCCGCGTCGCGTATCGAGCCCCCCGGCTGGATAATTGCCGTAATGCCCTGCTTCGCGGCGTAGTCGATACCGTCCCGGAACGGGAAGAACGCGTCGCTCGCCATCACGCAGCCGCGCACGTCCCCGCCGTAATCGCGGGATATCATCGCGGCGAGCTTCTCGGCGTCTATGCGCTTCATCTGGCCCGCCCCTATTCCGACGACGCGGTTCTCGCGGGCGAAAATGATGGCGTTCGACTTCACGTACTTCACGATTTTCCACGCATAGAGGAGCGCGCTCATCTCTTTTTCGGTGGGCTTGCGCTTGGTGACGACCTTCGTGTACTCGAGCAGCTTGACGTTCGCGTCCTGGACGAGCAGGCCGCCCAGAATCGAGCGATATTTGCGGTAGGGCACGCGCTTCATGTTCACGCCGGGCGTCTCCATGACGCGCATGTTCTTCTTCGCGCGGAGCACATCCAGCGCCTTGTCGTCGAATCCCGGCGCGATGATTATATCTACGAAGCGGCTGGTGATTTCCCGCGCGAGCGGCTCGGTGACTCGCCGGTTCAGCGCGACCACGCCGCCGAATGACGCCTCGGGATCCACCGCCTTCGCGGCCTTGAAGGCCTCGAGTATGTCCGGAGACGACGCCACGCCGCAGGGGTTGTTGTGCTTGACGATGACGCCGGTAGGCTCGTCGAATTCGCGTATCAGCTTGAACGCGGCGTTGCAGTCGAGTATGTTATTGTACGAGAGCTCCTTGCCCTGGAGCTGTTTCGCGTCGAGTATCGTGGGATTCCTGGACTGCTCGTCGCGGTAGACGGTCGCGCGCTGGTGCGGGTTCTCTCCGTAGCGGAGCACCTGCTTCTTGCGGAACGTCAGGTTGAGGTATTCCGGGAACTCGTCCGAGTATCCGAACGTCTTCCTGTAGAACTGCTCGATGAACACGTCGTAATGGGAGACGTGCTCCCACGTGTCGAGCGCGAGCCTTTCCAGCATCTTGTCCGAGAGCCAGCCGCCGGACTTCCCCAGCTCTTCCATGAGGGCGTGGTAGCGCGAAGGTATGCAGACGACGGCAACGTGCCGGTAGTTCTTGGCGCCCGCGCGAAGGAGCGTGGGGCCGCCGATGTCGATGTTCTCGACGATTTCCTTGAGGGAGGAGGTCTTGCGGACCGTCTCCTCGAAAGGATAGAGGTTGACCACGACCAGGTCGATGAGCCCGATGCCGAGCTTCTTCGCCTCGGCCATATGCTTCTTGTTGTCGCGGTCGGCGAGGATTGCGCCGTGGATTTTCGGGTGCAGCGTCTTCACGCGGCCGTCCATCATCTCAGGAGATTTCGTGAAATCCGAAACCTCGATGACCTTGATGCCGTTTTCCGCAAGGTGCTTGGCCGTCCCGCCGCTGGAGATGATTTCGACTCCGAGCTTCTGGAGGAACTGGCAGAGCTCGACGACTCCGGTCTTGTCATACACACTTACCAGTGCCCGCCTCACTTTCATGGAAACTGTCCTCCGCGCATTCGCCGGGCGATGCCGGCCAAAGTTGACTCCTGAAACTGCCGCGTATTATAACCTAAGAACCAGTTAATAGATATGCGCTGGCGGATTAAAAAGGTTTACCTCAGGGCGCTTTTTATCCTCGGCAGGACATCATCCGGGGCGCCGAATTCGCCGAGATGCTGGTGCCCCCGCTTGCCCTTCCCGTGGAAGTCCGAGCCGCCGGACTCGATTAACCCGTTTTTTTCCGCCAAGGACTTCGCCATTTCAATGAGCCGCAGGTTCTCCTCCGCCGTGATTGGCACGCCGGGGCGGTTCGCCTGGTAATCATAGTATGCCTCTAGGCCGTCGCCGCCCAGCCGCTTGAAATCGGACACGAGCTTCTCCGCATCATAAGGATAGATGAACGTGTGGCAGAGGAATGCGAGGCCCCCCGCCCCGTGGATGAGGGATATTGCCTCGCCAAGTCCGAAACCCGCCTCCCGGCCGACGTAAGCGGGCATCCCGCGCCCTAGTAGCTTGTTGAATGCGTCGGCCATTTTTGGGAATTCCGCGGGATACTTCTCCATCAGCGCCATCGCGATGTGCGGCCGCCCGACCACGCCCTGGGACTTCGCCTTGACCTCTTCGAACGTTATCTTGTATCCGAGCTCGTTCAGCTTCGCGACCGTCGCCTTCTTCTGCTCCTCGCGGCCTAGCGCGTCCAGCTTCGAATTCAGCGATTCGCTTTTCGGGTCGATGAAGAGGCCGAGCACGTGGACGTCCTCGTAGCCGAGCGGATGGTCGAAAACCGATAATTCGATTCCAGGGATTACTTCGAGGGGCTCCTTGCCGGTAATCTTGACCGCGCTCTGGACGTTGTCGTGGTCGGTGATTGCAAGAGCCCGGAGGCCGCCCCGCTTCGCCTCGGCGACCAGTTCTTCGAAAGCGAGCGTGCCGTCCGAGGCGTTCGTGTGCGCGTGGAGGTCTATCATGGATTGAAATCCCCTGCGAACCTAATTTAACCTATACTTAGATGTTGGGGCATGGAGCGGTATTGGAGGATGACAGCCGGGGAGGTCGAGTCCGCCCTCGGCACGTCCGATGCCGGCCTGCCTTCCAAGGAAGCGAAGGCGCGCCTCATTGAATACGGCCCGAACGAGATAGAGAAAGCCGACAGGAAGACGCCCTTAAGCATATTCATCTCGCAGTTCCAGAACCCCCTCGTCTACATACTTATCGTCGCGACTGCGATGGCGGCCCTTCTCGGGGATACGACCGAGGCCATCATAATCCTGGCAATCCTTATCGTCAACGCCATACTCGGCTTCGTCCAGGAATACCGCTCGGAAAGGGCGCTCGAGGAGCTCCGGAAATACGTTTCCATGACGGCCAGGGTGATGCGCGAGGGCCAATTGGGCGAGTACAACGTCCAGGAGCTGGTCCCCGGCGACGTGCTGCTGGTGGCAATCGGGGACATCGTCCCCGCGGATGCGCGCATAATCGAATCCCACGGCCTCGAGACCAACGAATCCGTCCTGACGGGCGAGTCCAACCCCGTCGAGAAGGATTCGAAGGCGCTCGCGATCGCCGAGCCCGCGCCGCACGAGCTTTCGAACACGCTGTTCATGGGCTCGGTCGTGACGGCCGGCTCCGGAAAGGCGGTGGTCGTAGGAACGGCGAAAGACACGTACCTCGGGAAAAGCGCGAAGGCGCTCGGAGAGGCGGGGGGCAGCACGGATTTCGAGAAAAGCATCCGCGCTTTCGGCTCCCTGCTCGTCCGCATCGTGCTGATAATGACCGCGTTCGTCTTCATCGTGAACGGCGCCCTCGGCCACGGCCTCCTCGAATCGCTCCTCTTCGCCCTTGCAATCGCGGTCGGGATAACGCCCGAGCTGCTGCCCATCATAATAACCATCGGCCTTTCGCACGGGGCGATGATGCTCGTCAAGAAGCACGTCATCGTGAAAAGGCTCGAGGCTATTGAGGATTTGGGGAACGTCGACATACTCTGCGCGGACAAGACAGGCACGCTCACCGAGAATGCGGTTTCGCTGATACGGTACCTCAATGCCGACGGCGAGGACGACGAGAGGATACTTACATACTCCCTGCTGTGCAACGCGGCGGTCGTGCAGCACGGGAAGGTCCGGGGCGGAACCATCGATTCGGCCATCTGGACATACGCCTTGTCCAAGTTCGACACCGACAAGACGAAGGGCTATGCGAAAGCGGGCGAGGTCCCGTTCGATTATTCGCGCAAAAGGATGAGCGTCATCGTGGAGCACGGGAACGGGAGGACGCTGATAACCAAGGGCGCCCCGGAAACGGTCTTCCCCTCATGCTCGAAGGTCCGCGAAAGGGGCAGGGATGTGCCGATATCCAAGAGCATCAAAAGGCTCGTGGCAACGGCCGAGGGCTTCGGCGCCGAGGGTTATCGTGTCATCGCCGTGGCTTCCCGCAGCGTGAAGCCGCAGAAGGAGTATTCGGCCAGGGACGAGCTCGGGCTCGTGTTCATGGGATTCCTCATCCTGATGGACCCCCCGAAAAAGGACGCCATGCCCGCCCTCGAGAGGTTCAGGAAGCTCGGCGTCGAGGTATACGTGCTCACCGGCGACGGGCCGCTTGTGACCGAGAACGTATGCTCCCAGGTCGGCGTCCAGAACAAGGCCGGGACCGTGCTCCAGGGATTCGACATATCGCGGATGGGCGAGGCGGAATTACGCGCTACTGTGGAGAAGCACAACATCTATGCGCGCCTCTCCCCGAACGACAAGCTCGCGATCGTGAACGCATTGCGCGCGAACGGGCACATAGTCGGGTTCATAGGGGACGGCGTCAACGACGCGTCGTCGCTCAAGGCGGCGGACGTCGGCATATCGGTCAACAACGGGACCGACATCGCGAAGGAGGCCGCGGACGTCGTGCTCATGCACAAGAGCCTGAAAGACGTCGCGAACGGCATTTCCGAGGGGCGCAGGACGTTCGCCAACATCATCAAATACATCGATTCGACGATCAGCGCGAATTTCGGCAACATGTTCACGCTCACGATAGCCTCGCTTTTCATGCCGTTCATCCCCCTCCTGCCATCGCAGATACTGCTGAATAACTTCCTCTCGGACGTGCCCATGCTCGCCGTCTCCACGGACAGCGTGGACAAGGACGAGTTGAAGAAGCCCAAAAGGTGGGACATCGGAAGGATAAGCCGCTTCATGGTGTTCTTCGGCCTGATAAGCTCGGTCTTCGACCTGATCACGATAGTGTTCGTATTCTTCATCCTCGGCGCGAACGCGCCGCTCTTCCGGACGGTGTGGTTCCTAGAATCCGTTCTTTCCGAGATATTCGTGGTTTTCTCGGTGGGGGCCGCAAAGCCCATGTACAAGTCTATTCCGAGCATGCTGCTCATCTACGCCTCCATATTCGCGACGATGGCGTCCATAGGCATCATTTACACGCCCCTTGCCCCGTTCTTCGAATTCGCGCCGCTGAGCGCGGAAATAGTGGGGATGGTCCTCGTGATAGTAGCCCTGTATGTGGGCGTCGTCGAGGTCGCGAAGGGCGTTTTCCTCTGGAGCGAGGCGCGGAGGAAGCCCGCGGAAAACGGGGCCGCGAAGGCCTAATGCCTGAACGAATGATTTTTAAAAAGAAGCGAGAACTTAAGGGTAATCTCATTATCAGCCTTGGTAGTGTAGTGGTCCAGCATACGAGACTGTCATTCCGCCTTTTAGGAAAAGGCGGCCCAAAAACGGGCTCGCTAAGCGGAACAGTTCTCTCGCGACCCGGGTTCGAATCCCGGCCAAGGCGTTTTTGTTCACTTGCCTCCAATCGAACGTCGCAACGTTCGATGGACCATGGAACGATGCGTCGTTCCATCGGTCGCCTTACGGCTCGGCGTGAACAACCTCACGAATAAAAACAAATCACTTGTCGTATATCAATCAGGATCGGTTGATGGTGTGCTTACAATGGTCATACAGCAAAAAATGGTGCCTGGGGGCTTGAAAGGCCGGCCGGCGACGAATAAAAGGCATTTGCTGTTCGCATCATGGTTGCTTATCGCGGTTATCTCTTATTTCGTAGCGTTCCAACCGTTGCTGAAGCTTCCCGAGTTGCCCACAATAGTCATAACGATATCCCTCGCTCTTTTCGGCCTCGTTCATGGCACCTATTACTTGGGCGCGGGAAGGACAGCGGCATTTTTCCTGCTCACGCTGGCTGTATCTTGGCTTTTCGAGTACATAGGCCTTACGACCGGAGTCGTGGGCACATACTACTACACCGATATAATGGGGCCTGCTTTGGGGGGAGTCCCGATACGCATTCTCTTCGCATGGTTCACGATGGTGTATCCCGCGTATATAATGGCCACACTGATCGCAGGGAGAGGAGGAAACTGGGGGAAAATAGCCCTCACGGCGGCCCTCGCGTCGATGATAATCACTTCATGGGACCTTGCTCTCGACCCGTCCGCGATTGACGCGGGTGCCTGGATTTGGGTGGACGGGGGGCAATATTTCGGCATCCCTTATAGCAATTATGCGGGTTGGATTGTTACGACGTTTATCATCTACGCGATATACGGATTTTTCGACCATAAGGCGGTCCGTGATGATGAAGGATTCGCGTCCACCTCCGCCCCCGTGGCGGCGTATGCGCTGATGATGGCGAGGTATATAATCAATCCAATCCCCCCGGAGGTGGCCCTGATTGTCTTTTTCGCGATGGGAACCCCGGTTCTTGCCGCCTTGATTAGGGCTGCTGAAGCCAAGCCTGTCGACGAAAGCAGACCAGGCTCAGGCATGACCGCACCCGGGCGTCCGGGGTGAAGCGGTTTTTTTGAAAAAAAGTTCTTCTAAAAGCCTAGCGCTTCGTTCAACTGCATCCTGACATCTCCATCCTCGCGGATGGTGGCGTCGTACAGGTGGAACGCGCCGGTCAGCTTCTCTAGCGTGTTCTTTTCCCTCGGCACCAGAAGGACGCCCCTCGCCGAAGCCAGCATCTCGAAGGCGTCGAGGAGGTCGTTCGTCAGGACAGCCGTCCTCATCGGGTCGAGCCTGCGGCCCGACTCCGCAAGCAGGCGCGACGCCGCAGTCATCTTCGTCAGCATCTCAGAGCCGAGGTAGATGCCATCCGCCACGCCAATCATCCTGCTGAAGCCCTCGAAGGAGCCGTTCAGCGACTTCTCCCTGCTTCCAATCGCATGGCCGAAGCCGAACCGGCGCGCGAGCCATTTCGCGGCGTCTTCGGACGAGCGCGTGGCGAATACGATTTCGAGCCCCCGGTCCGCCCACAATGAGGATATCGCATCGACCAAATCGAGCCTCAGGCCGCCCGAGCGCTCCTGCGACTCCATGAGGGACACCCAGTCCCCGCGCCTGAATCCGCGCTTATAAAGCTCGCCGAAAACCTCGCTGTTTATCGATTCGAGAGGAATCCGCCCGAGAACGGCGCTCTTGATGATGGAGTGGAAGATGCGCCCGGCCTCCTCTTTCCCGCAGAGCGCCTCAAGCGCCAGTTTCGGCGAATCCTCGCGGGTTATCGTGCGGTCGACGTCGACGATTAGGGTTTCGATTTGCGGCGGCGCGGCGAATCGTGCGGATGCCCGCCTGCCCGCAAAGCGCGCGCTCGACAATGCCGCTGAGAGGACGGGATTTCCGGTGTTCTTCATGGGAATCAGCTCAGCCTGGAATGGACCATTTTCTGGCCTAACGAGCTCCCGGCGCAGATGCATGCATCGGATTCCGTGACTTCGATGAAAATGACCATGCTCTTCGACTGGGCCATTGCGCGCATGGCTGATGGAAGCGGGATGTGCGAGAATAATGGGCCGCGGCTTATCAGGAAGCGGCCCTTCTCATAGACGCCAATCTTCTGGCCATTGGCATTGACGCCCCCGGCTATGTCCACGGTAAGCGTATTGCGCGCCGATTCGGGAAGCAGGGCGCGCATGCGCTCCATCAGCTTCGCCGAAATCCCGCCTGGGCGGACCATCACGCCCTCGGCTGCTGGCGCTTTGCCGGCGCTCGCAGGCCTCGCGATGCCCGGTATAGGCGGCGGAGGCGGTTTCTGGCGTGGGCCGTTTTCCATGTTATAGCATGTGGTCAGGTGTATTTATAAATAAACACTCGAAACGTGTGGCATGTCAACATTTTTAAACACTTTTACACATTATATATAACATAGAAACACAGGGTGGAGGGGTAGGGCTATGAGCGGCGTTCTCGAAAGGCTGATTGGGAATAAATGCCAGGGCCATGCCAAATCATACTTCATCGGATTGGAGAGGGGCAGGCTCTGGGCTGAGGACTGCGCGGACTACTTCGAGCTCCGGGAATGGAGCGAGCTGGATGCCGGCGAATTCGAGGACCTCATCCTTCCGCACGACGAGACGAAGCACTTCAGGCTAATCCACAGCGAGACGCCCATCGAATGGGAGGCTTACCTCAAGGGATGGATAGACGGCGTCCGCGAGATAAGGCAGAAATACTAGCGGCGGCAGATGCGGCTCGCATCTGGATCTTATCTAATTGCATATTTGGCGGCTTCTTGCGGGCGAATCGCCCCCAGCGCTAAATTTATAAAGAAAAAACGCGCATAGGCATCTGGGATCATATGTCAGATGTCGGGGACAACCTGCTCCGGAACAGGGAGCACAGCGAAACCAAGTCGTTCATCATCGGCCTGGAAAGGGGCAGGATATGGGCCGAGGACTACGCGGACTACTTCACGATGAGGGAGTACAGCGAGCTTGATGTCGACGAGCTCTTGCACATCAGCCTTCCGGGGGACGAGGAGAGGCACTTCCGGATATTGAGCACTGAAAGCCCGCTTGAACTGAGGTCGTACATCCGGGGCTGGATAGCCGGCGTGAAGGAGTCGATTCAACGGTTCTAGGCCGCAGGTTCGCCGCAGCCCATCACGTTCATTGAAAACCGAAAAAATGGAGGTATTAGCATGAGAAATGTCATCGTATTGTTATTGGCGGCCGCAATGTTGTTCGGCTGCACGGGCGGAGGGCAGACGCAGACGCCCGGCGGAAGCACCCCGCAGATTCCGGGGACCGGGCCGAACCAGCCTGAATGCTCGCCGTCATACGCATTCTCCGATTTGGAAGCGGGAACGCTTTCCGAAAGCGCGAACGTGGTCGCCACGGTTACCTGCGCGGACGGGAAGACGCTGTCCCTGAAGGTCGACGGGGCCGAAGCCGCCAGCATGACGGTGAGCGGCAACGCGACGCAGCCGCTGAACCTCGGGTTCTATCCGAAGGAGGTCGGGACCTTGAAGGTCACGATAGACAACGGCGCGGAAACGCTTTACTCGCGCGACTGGAGCGTGAATTCGCTCGGCAGCGAGGATATATCCGGCCTGGAATACGACGGTGTGTCGTTCAAGGAATGGCGCGCGATGAGCATGGACGTCCAGAACCCCATCACGCCGGACCGCGTCAGGATTTTCATGAAGAGAATCGCCTCCAAGACGCAGAAGGGCACCATGATTGTCGTGGACCTCGCGCAGGATGCCGGAGGGAAGCCGGGCTCGGTTGTCGCTACGGTCAAGAAGCCGATAAACGCGACGACCATGAGCGACAACTGGATAAACTTCGACTTCGACAGCCCGCCGACGCTTTCGGCCGGGAAATACTGGGTAGTCGTCCGCATCGAGCAGAGCGAGAACGTGAACCTCGTCAGCGATGTGGTCAACGTCCACTACGTCTCGGGCGACAAGCAGAGCGAGGGCAACACGTACACGAAGCAGATGCTTCTCGATGTGGACATGATAAGCGGCATGGCGAGCGAAACGAGCTGGCAGCCCCTGTCATACGACCGCACGTACAGCATCGTGCTGACGAAGAAGTGACTTATTTTTTTATCCCTTTTTTTATTTATTTTACTATTTCCCCTCGATTTTACGCGCAATCGATTTCAGGTGCTCGAAGCGCCTGTGGATGTCGCCTTCCATCTCCTCGAGCGTCTGCTCGAGGGTGTGGCCCCGGAGAAAGTAGTTGCGCCCGTCCTTGACGACGAGGCCCGAGCGCTGGAAGTTGTTGAGATGGTATATGACCGCGGCCTGGCTCGTTTCCGAGAGCTCCATGATGTCGCGGGAGGAGATTCCGGTCCCGCGCTTGCCCGATTTGACGAGCGCGCGGAACACGACCCGCCCCACATCGTCGCGCTCGTCGCCTAAGCCCAGGCACTGGTAGACGTAGTCGATATCCGCATCGACATCCTCTTCAGAGACTGGCACGGCTATGTAGCGGATGACTATCTGTCGGTAGAAGCGGCGTTGCGCCATGTTTTATATCCCGCATAAATATTTAAAAGACTTTCTAAATATTAAACAAATTGTTAAAAGAATAATCGGTCTGAACAAGGAATCAAGGTGGTCACCTGAAAGAGCATAAGGAAAAGGCGGTGGAGCTCCCCGGAGAGAAGCCGCCCGAACTGCCAAAAGCCGAGGAGAAGATGCAGATAAGCCATGAGGAGGGGAAGATGCTCCCGGACCCGAACAGGGTGAAAGAGCTCGAAGAGCGCCTCGCGAGAACACAGGCCGAGTTCGAGAACTACAAGAAGAGGGCCGCGCGCGAGCACGAAATGCTGAAAGAAAAGGCGGCGGCGGACGCCATGCTGAAGCTGCTCCCGGTCGTGGACGATTTCGACATGGCGATGCTGCACCTGGGCAAGGCCGCGCACAAGGATTTCCAGCACGGGATGGAGCTGATATACGTGAAAATCCTGGACCTCATGAGAAGGGAGGGGGTCGCGGAGATGAAATGCCTGGGTGAGACATTCGACCCGTACAAGCACGACGCGCTCCGGGCAACAGAAGGCGAAGAAGGAAAAATCGTCGAGGTCATCCAGAAGGGGTATATGCTCAAAGACAAGGTCCTGCGCCATGCCAAAGTGGCGGTGGGCAGGGGAAAGGAGGCGAAGTAGCATGGAAAGCGAAAAAAGCAAGGAGGGCGCGGATAAGGACGGAAACGCCAGGACCGAGAGGAAGATAGTGATATTGGCGAAGGGGAAAAACCGCAACGCGGTTCCTCCCGGAATAGCATCATGATACGAGGTGGTATGCGTGACTAAGATAATTGGCATTGATTTGGGGACTAGCAACAGCGCGGCGGCCTTCTTGGAAGGAGGCAGGCCGAAAATCATCCCGAGCGGTGAAGGCATAACGCAGTATGGGAAGGCATTCCCGAGCTACGTGGCCTTCACGCGGGACGGGCAGAGGATAATTGGCGAGCCGGCGAGAAGGCAGGCCGTCACGAACCCGGAAGGCACGATAACCGCGTTCAAGAGGAAGATGGGAAGCGACTACAAGTACGATATCCTCGGGAAGCCGTACCGCCCGCAGGAGCTTTCCGCAATCCTTCTCCAGAAAATCAAGAAGGACGCCGAAGAGTTCCTCGGGGAAACGGTGGACAAGGCGGTCATCACCGTGCCAGCGTATTTCAACGACAACCAGAGGCAGGCGACGAAAGACGCGGGCTCGATTGCAGGGCTCGAAGTCGTGCGGCTCGTGAACGAGCCGACCGCGGCGTGCCTCGCCTACGGCGTCGACAAGGCCGGGAAGGACATGAAGATTCTCGTGTTCGACCTCGGCGGAGGGACGCTCGATGTCACAATCATGGATTTCGGGGGCGGCGTCTTCGAGGTCAAGTCCACGAGCGGCGACACACAGCTCGGCGGGACCGACATGGACCGCATCATCGCGGAGTACCTGACGGACCAGTTCCGGAAGGAAAGCGGGGTGGACATAACGAAGGACAGGCAGGCCCAGCAGAGGATGCTCGAGGCGGCCGAGAAGGCTAAAATCGAGCTTTCGACCACGCTGGAAAGCGAGGTGAACCTTCCTTTCCTGGCATCCGTGGGGAACCAGCCCAAGCACTTCGTGCACAAGCTCACGAGGGCCAAGCTCGAGGACCTCCTCCGGCCGGTCATCGAAAGGTGCCGCGGTCCGCTTGAGGGGGCGATGAAGGATGCCAAGCTCACGCCGAACGACATCGAGAAGGTCATCATGGTCGGAGGCCCGACAAGGATGCCGATGGTGCAGAAGTTCGTGGAGGACACGGTTGGCAAGAAGGTCGAGCGCGGAATCGACCCGATGGAGTGCGTCGCGATGGGCGCGGCGGTCCAGGGCGGCGTGCTTTCGGGCGAGGTCAAGGACATACTGCTCCTTGACGTTACCCCGCTGTCGCTCGGGCTCGAAACGCTTGGCGGCGTGATGACGAGGCTCATCGAGAGGAACACCACGATACCTTCGAAGAAGAGCCAGGTGTTCTCGACTGCCGCGGACATGCAGACCGCTGTCGACATACACATCCTCCAGGGAGAGAGGCCGATGGCGAAGGACAACATAGAGCTCGGCAAGTTCACCCTGGTCGGCATACCGCCCGCGATGCGCGGCGTGCCGCAGGTCGAGGTCACTTTCGACATCGACGCGAACGGCATCCTGCACGTGGGGGCCAAGGACAAGGCCACGGGCAAGGAGCAGACCATGCGCGTGACCGCCCCGCTGAAGATGCAGGACGCCGAAATCAAGTCGAAGATGGCCGAGGCCGAGAGATACTCGGACCAGGACAAGGCCGCACTGGATCTTGCCACTGCGAGGAACGAGGCCGAGAGCATGGTCTATGTGGCGAAGAAGACGGTCGATGAGTTCAAGGACAAATTGACCAAGGAGCAGTTCGACAAGATTTCCGCGGTCCAGAAGGCGCTCGAGGACTCCATGAAGGGCAGCGACGTCGGCCGCATGAGGGCTGACACCGAGGCGCTGAAAAAGGCCCTTGAGGAAATCGGCGGCTCGATGTACCAGCAGCAGGGCGGCGCAGGGCCGGGCGCAGGCGGGCCCGGCATGGGCGGCGGCGCGGGGCCTGAAACCGGAAACTCCGGACAGGGGACCAGAGGCTCTGATGCAGGGCCCGGAAACCAGGGCAAGGGCTACGAGCACATCAAGAAGGGAAAGAAGAAAGGCGGCCCGGGCGGCGAGGACGTCGTCGAGGGCGAGTATGAAAAGGTAGATGATAAAAAGTGAAGGCGCACAAGGATTGGCGGTTTGACTAGGTGATTGGCGCGAAAGACTACCATAAGGTTCTCGGGGTCCGGAAAGGGGCAAGCAAGGAGGAGATAAAGGAGGCCTACCGCCGCCTCGCCCTCACCTTCCACCCGGACCGCAACAAGGACGCCGGGGCCGAGGAAAGATTCAAGGAAATCAACGAGGCTTACGCCGTCCTGAGCGGAAAGGAGAAGCCGCCGCCCGAAGAAAGGGTGCGGCCCGGCATGCATAGCCGCATGAGCGAGGAGCAGGCCTGGGCGTTCCATGTGGCGGTCGTCTGGAAGAACATAGAGGAGGAAAGGCACAATAACATGTACCGCTAGGGCCATATTGTCAGGGCCGTAGCATCGTCAGAATCGTAGCGCAAGGTTATCACTAAGGCGAGCCAATGGCACAGAAACGCGATTACTATGAGGTGCTCGGCGTCCAGAAGGGCGCCGGCAAGGATGAAATCAAGAAGGCTTACCGCAAGCTCGCGCTCGAGTTCCACCCCGACCGCAACAAGGACAAGGGGGCCGAGGAGCGCTTCAAGGAGATATCCGAGGCCTACGCGGTCCTCAGCGACGATTCGAAGCGGGCCAAGTACGACCAGTACGGCCATGCCGGATTCGACCAGATGTACAGCAAGGAGGACATATTCAGGAGCGCGGACTTCTCGGATTTCGAGGACATCTTTTCGGATTTCGGGTTCGGGAGCGACCCTTTCGGCGTGTTCGGCTCGATGTTCGGGTCGTCCGGATTCGGGCGGGGACGCGGGGGGAGGCGCAGGGAATACGGGGCCAGCCTCGAGACCGTCGTGGAGATATCGCTCGAAGAGGCGGCAAAGGGCCTCAAGAAGGACATCAGCTACAACAGGACGAAGGCGTGCTCGAAATGCGGAGGCACCGGAAGCGAGCCCGGGAGCGAAAGGAGGACATGCACCACGTGCGGGGGGCGCGGGCAGGTCCAGCAGACGAGAAGGGCCGGCCCGATGGCGTTCTACACCGTGACGACATGCGGCAAATGCAGGGGCGAGGGCACGATTGTCGAAAACCCGTGCTCGGCCTGCAGGGGCCAGGGCAAGGAGAGCACGAATGAGCACATCAAGGTCAGCATACCCTCAGGAGTCCAGAACGGAATGAGGCTGCGCCTGGAGGAGCTCGGGGAATACGGCCGCGACGGGCCCGGGGACCTGTTCGTCAGGATACACATAAAGCCGCACCCCCAATTCCAGCGCGACGGGGACAACCTGTACCTCGAGGCGCCGCTGAGCTTCGCGCTCGCCGCGCTCGGGGGGGATTTGGAGGTTCCGACGCTGTTCGGCAGGGCCAAGCTCCACATTCCAGCCGGAACGCAGTCGCACACCATATTCCGGATGAAGGACGAGGGGATGCCCCGGATAGGGCGCGGGGGCAAGGGCGACGAGCTCGTCCGCGTCGTGATAGACGTGCCGAAAAAGCTGAGCAAGAGGCAGAAGGATCTTCTGCAGGAGATGGAAAAAGAGGAGAAGGAAAAAAAGAAGGGATTCTTCGGGTTTATTTGAGGAATTCGACTATCGCGGCCGTCATCGGCTCCGGCTCGTCCTCAGTAGTTTCGAACATGTCGGTCCCGTGAGAGGACCCCGGATAAGTCTTGACCACCGTATGCGCCGTGCCGCGGATTGAGACGATTTGGCTGGCGGACTGGACGGAGTAGGAATCGCCGGACGACGAAACCGTGAGGACGTCGTGCTGGTAATCTTCGCACGGCCTCTCGATGCTAACGCCCTGGTATTCCATGCCCGGCGAAATCATCACGATTTTGTGTATCCTGCTTTCCTGCGCCCCCGCGAGTATCGCCGCGGTTGAGCCCATGCTCGCACCGACGACATAATACGATTCTAAGTCGGGGTAGTTCGGCTCGACGTACTCCTTCACGCTCAGGACGTCGGTCTTCATGTCCTTGTATGCGGCGGTGTCGAAACCCTGGTATGTGCCGAGGTTCGTGCTTTTCCCGTGGCCTCGCATATCAAGCGCGATGACGACGGATTCCGGGAACTGCGCATGCAGGCTCTCTATGAAGCTTGCAGGATAGCTGTCCCTGGTCTTCCCCAGCTGCGGAAGCAGGAGGATGGCCCTTGTGGGCACCTTGTTCACCGATGGATAGAGCGTCCCGTAGATTTTCCAGGCTCCGGAGGAGTAGGATATTTCCTTCGATTCGAGGGATGTCCCTGAAGGCTGGCCGGACGTGCCGGTTGTCCCTGACCCCGTATCCTGCGGAGGGGGTTCAGGTTGCGTCGTCCCGCTGCCGGTTCCGGATGTGCCCGGGCCCGACGTCCCCGTCTGCCCAGATGTCGGGGTTCCGCTGGTGCTTGGCGGGCTCGTGTTGGATGTGCCGCCTGAGGGCTTTGCCGCCCCGCCCGGAAGCTGGGTGCATCCAATCATGAGAATGAAAACCGAAAGAAAAATCAGGAGAGGCTTCACGTTCAGCGCCTCTTTTTGCCCTTTGCGCTCTTCGCTTTCTTGGCTGCCTTCTTGGCTGTTTTCTTCGCCGGGGCCGCCTTCTTCGGCGCAGGCATGCAGCATGAGCAGCATTCGTCCGAGCCCGAAACCGCATCGACGCCTTCGCCCATGAGTTCAAGCGAGTCGGTAAGGCCCTCAAGAGACATTACAAGCCGGTCCACCCAGCTTGCGACAAGCTTCAGGTCCGCGGTCTCCGCGTTCTCGAACATCTCCCTTCGAAGAGCGCTAAGCTCATCCCGGAATTCCTCTATCGTTTTCACCATAACGTTCACCTGCAAAGGCTAACCCATCCGGGGTTTTTAAGCCTTGTCAAGATTTCGCGAGAAGGCGGGCAATCTCCAGGACTTCCCCTTTCGGGAGCGTGCGGGCGCGCCTCTTCAGATAGGGGCCTAGGAGCCTAAGCTCGGCATCGGTATACATCTTCGAATCGAGGAGCGCGTTCCGGACGGTCTTGTTCTTGTGCTGGAAGAGCCAGCGGACGATATTCTCCTGGAATTGCGTCAGCCGCAGGCCGGTCGGCCGCAGGACGATGATTGCGGAATCGACATCCGGAGCGGGGCGGAAAAGGTGCCGCAGAACGACGCGCTCGAATTTGATGTCGAAGGCGATTTGGGAGGTCACGGAAAGGCGGCCGTAATTGCGGTCGCCGGGCTTCGCGGCCATCTTCAATGCGAACTCCTTCTGGACCATCAGGATTGCGCGCTCGAATTTCATTCCGGCGAGGCGAAATACGATGTCCGAAGAGATGTAATATGGGATGTTCCCGACCGCGATGTCGAAGGGGGGCGGCTCGGCCACGAGGAAATCCGCCTCGATGACTTCGACAAGCGCGGTGCCGTCAGCCCGCGCGGGGTATTTTTCCCGCAACAGCGCTGCGAATCGCGAATCCTTCTCGACCGCGATTAGCTTTTTCGGGCTTAGGGCGAGGACGGCATCAGTCAGGCGGCCGTCGCCAGGGCCGATTTCGAGCACGATGCGGCCTTGCGGCATCGCGAGCTTAGCTTCAAGGGCCAGGATGTTCCTGTCCTCGAGGAAGCATTGGCCGAGCGACTTCTTCCGCTCAAAGGACATGCTCATCCTTCTTCCCCTCGATGACGAGGATTGCGTCGATGAACCCGTATGCATAGTTCGCCGAGCCGAACGACGTGAAGTAATCGCCCTTCTCGAAGTAGTGCCTCGCGTCCGAGGCGTAGTTTTCAACGTATTCGAAGACGGCGGGGTATTTCACGTCGAACTTGTAGGTTTTGAAAACCGCGATGATTCTCCCCAGCTTGTCAATGTCTTTCTGCGCCCGCGTCTTCTCGTCCATGCCTAGACCTCCTTGACAAGCGCCTTAATGCTCCTGCTTTCATGCGGAGAAGGGCTCTCGGCGGGGTATCCAATCGGGATGACGGCCACCGGCACTTCGTATGCCCCGGCCCTCACCACCCTGCAGACCTCGAGCGGGTCGAAACCGCCCACCCATACCGAGCCCAGGCCGAGCGCCGCCGCGGCCAGCTGCGAGTATGCCGCGGCGATTGTGGCGTCCTGGATTGAGTAGAACTCGAAGCCGCGCTCGTGGTATTTTGACGCCGAGCGCTTCTGGTCGGCCGTGAACACTAACGCGAGGGGCGCTTTGGAAACGAATTCCTGCTCGTTCGCCGCCATTGAGAGCGCCTCGAGCGCCGCCTTGTCCCGGACAAGGTAAATCCGGTACGCCTGGAGGCCGCCGGCCGACGGGGCGGACATGCACGACTCGATAATCAGCTTGACGTCCTTCGCATCCACGTCCTTTTCCTGGAAAGCACGGACGGAACGCCTGTTTGAAACCGTCTCGAAAAAGTCCATGCGGGAATAAGGCACGGAAAACGATAAAAAGAGGGAAGAAGGCGGGATTATTATTGCGAATTGTCGTTGGAGGGTTCCTGCCTTTTCAGGTAATCCCTGTACCACTTGCCCAGCCTGCGGCTAATCATCACAATGGCCCCTTGGCAGCTTGGCTTCCCGAATTTCCTGGAAAAGTCATCGAACGGGACCGGCGGTTCCGACAGGAAATACCCTGCGAGCATTTCCTTCATGACGGGCGTCCCCATCTGGGACTCAAGAACGCATGTTTCGCCCGCCCTCGCCAGTATCCCTGCGATTGCCCTGGAAGCAGGAACCGAGGGAAGCCAGTTGCTTGGCAGGTTCGGCGATTTCGCGAGCCTCGCCAATTGCCCTTCAGGCATTGGTGGAAGGTGATACGTCCGTCTCGGTGAAAGGATGGGCCTGGTCACCCGGACCCAGTACTCCCGGCACCACCGGCCAAGAAGCCGGCTGACAGTCACCATCGCCCCGGAGACATTGGTTTTCCCGAATTCCCTCTCAAGCGCCTTGAATTCTATATGCGGATCCGAGAGGTAATAGCCGAAAAAAACCGCCGTGGCCGCCTTCGTCCGAATTGACGTCAGGAGGGCGTCCACCTCCCCGGCTTCGATGAGCAGTTTTCCAATCACCCTGGATTCTGAAACGGAGGGGACCCAGCCTTTTTTCATTGCGTTCCCTTCGAGGAATATGCAGGAAACCGCACGGAAAGCGTCCGATGCCTGATTATTCAGGAACCCGCCCCTGAGATATGCGATATCCTCAGGAGCCAGCTTGAACCCGGACAACCTTGATGCCCAGGGCTGGCGAACCTCACCCTTGCTTATCCCTGAAGAATCCGAAATATCCCTGGCACTGTGCGGCTTACAGCCCCCCATGTGTGTGAATGCATATCAAAATGATTATAAATGAGGGATAAAAAGCCTTATAAACGGGAGAAAACGGGATAGGATGAAATAGAGGTAAGGATGAGATAGAAGGAGTATAAGTGTCAGCAGCAGTGTATTTTCCCGATCGGAGATCAGTACTCAAAACACCGTGAAGGAGCTTAACTTCTGAGTTCGGAATGGGATCAGGTGTTTCCCCCTCCCTGTGACCGCTGACAGGAATGATAGTGTCCTGACGTCTTTTTAAATCTTGCTCATGGAAAAAAATCCATGGCCGGAGCATTCGATACCGTTGTGGACACGCTGAAGGACGCAATCGGCTTCTTCATGAAATACCCCGCGAGGCTGACCCTCGAATTCGTGAAGGTCATCGCCCTCGGCATGGCGCTGCAGATGGTGCTCGTGCTCCTGATAACCGCTCTGGGTATGCTGCTCGGCAAGGAGCCGGGCGCGGATGCCGCCTCCATGCTGGCCGTGGCGGTGACCTTGCTCGCCGGGGCCGCCTTTTTCATAATAAGCAGCGCATTGTCCGCGACGCAGTTCTGCATCGTGGACCAGATGATTGAGGGCAGGAAGGTCGGAATAATCCAGAAGACGATGGAGCTCCTGCCGCGCATGGCGGCGTATTGCGGAATCATCATCGTTGCCTTCATCGTTGTCCTCGCCCTCGCGTTCCTCAGCGGGACCGTTCTCGCGGGCATCGAAGGCGCCTTCCTCATGCTGCTGACTCTCGTCGGCATGGTCGCGGCCGTGTTCTTCTGCCAGTTCTCGATAACGATGATAGCGGTCCGCGGGAAGGACGCCATCGGCGCCTTGAAAGACTCGGTCATCATGGCCAAGCGGAACTTCTGGGCGGCCTTCGCATTCGACATAATCATGCTCGTCCCGGTGCTCGGGGTGATAGTCGTCCTGTCGGTGCCGCAGGAAATCATCGGCTCGGTCATAGCCTCCCCCAACGCGGACGTGGTGCTCTCTGCCGCGCTTTTCGCGGCTTCGCTCGCGCTTTCGCTGGTCGAAAGCGTCCTGGTCTCCCTGATGATGACCTGTTTCATATACTTCTTCTTCAGGAGGCTGGAGGGCGCGGCGGCCGTGCCGGCCGCGGACGCGCCTGCCGTCCCCAGCAAGAAGAGGGCGGCAAGGAAACAGGCCTGAGGATTCACGCCCATTGCGCGCCGTTTGGGATTCTTTCGAAACAATAATAACACCTTTCGAAGAGAGTAGGTTCGATTCTATGTCAGAGCACAAACACTGGTCCGAGTGGCTCGCCGAGCGCGTCGTCGCCGAGAAGAAGGAGCCGTTCGTGATAACGAGCGGGATAACCACCTCAGGCCCGGCCCACCTCGGCACATTATGCGAGTTCCTTTTCCCGGACGCGATACGGAAGCAACTCGAGTCCAACGGGAAGATGGTCACGTTCTATTTTCTTGCCGACATCCTCGACGCGTTCGACTCCGTGCCCGTTGCCATGGAGGCGTACAAGGACGCGCTCACGCCGCACCTCGGGAAGCCGCTCTGCGACGTGCCCGACCCCACCGGCAAGGCTGGAAGCTTCGGCGACCATTTCCTCGACGAAGTGAAGCTCCTTATGCAGGGATTCGGCGTCAAGGCGACGGTCATGCGCATGAACGACCTCTATTCGCAGGGGAAGTTCGACGAGTGGGCGAGGTTCTACCTGAAGAATGAGCCCGAAGCCAAGCGCATCGTGGAGGAAAGCAGCGGCAAACAAGAGAAAAAGGACTGGTCGCCCATCATGCCCATCTGCGAAAGCTGCGGCAGGATAGCGACTACGCGCGTCCTGAGCCATGACGGGGAAAACTACGAATACTCATGCGACAAGGACGTGAAATACGTCAAGGGATGCGGCTTCAAGGGCAAGGCGAAAATCTCCGACCACCGCTACAAGATAACCTGGAGGCTGCACTGGCCGGCCTGGAAGCAGATTTTCCACACCAGCATCGAGGGCGCGGGCATGGACCACCACACGAAGGGCGGCTCCGAGGACACCTGCAGGGAAATAACGCTGAACCTCATGAAGGCGGAATACCATATCCCGTTCAAGTACGGGTTCATCCTGTTCCAGGGCAAGAAATACTCCAAGTCGAAGGGAATCGGCATGGGCGTATCAGACCTTGTTCAGCTCGTGCCCCCGGAAATCATCAAGTACATACTTGTGAAGCCGGACTTGGAGGAGAATGTCGACATCAACCCCACTGCTGAAAGCATGCTGAAAACCATGGACGACTTCCAGAAGGCCGCGGAGCTTTCGGGAAAGGACCACGAAACGCTGAACCGGCACGAGAGGAAGATGGCGATAGCCTACGGGCTTTCCGCGGACAGGCTGAATTGGAAGGTCCAGTTCCTGGACGTGCTCCTGTACTACCAGATATACCATGACTGGGAAGAGGTCGTGAAGATGACGGGCGACCGGGAGGGGGTCATGTACCTGAAGCCGTATGTCGAGGCGTGGATTGCGCGCGACTTCATGCCTGATGATTACCGATTCAAATACCAGCCGGGCGCGGTGAAGCCGAGCGACGCGGCCATGAAGCTGGTCACGAGCCTTGATGACAAAATGGATGCGCTCGCAGTGCACAACGCGATATTCGAGTTCGCGAAGGGAAACGGCATCGAGCCAAAATCGCTCTTCGCCGACCTCTACCAGACGCTCCTTGGGAAGGAGAGGGGGCCGAGGCTGGGCAAGCTGATTGCGGCCCTCGGCGTATCCCGCGTCAAAAAGGATTTGGGCGCATCATGACGGTCCTGAAGATAACCGAGGATGATTTCGAGGCGGCGGTGGACATCGCAGCCGCACTGCTGAAGAACGGCGGCACGGTTGTCCATCCCACCGACACGGTTTACGGGATAGGCGCGGACGCCGCTTCGGACGAGGCGGTGGAAAAAGTCCTTAAAATCAAGGGGATAAAGGGCCGGAAGCCGCTGTCGGTCATGGTTTCCGACCTGGGGATGATTGACTATTTCTGCGAAACGGGCGTGTGGGAGGACGTCATCCTGGGGAAATACCTTCCGGGCCCGTATACGTTCATCCTGAAGAAAAGCAGGGAGCTTCCGGCGTCCCTTACGGACAGGCTGGGCGTCCGCATCCCGGATTCTCAGTTCTGCCAGGCGCTGTGCAGGAAATTCGGCAGGCCGATACTTACCACGAGCGCGAACCCGACCTCGCAGGCGCCGCCCACGCGTTTTGAGGACGTGGACAAGAACGTGCTGGCCGCCGCCGACCTTTCAATCGACGGGGGACCGACGAAATACGGCGCGGCCTCCGCAGTAATCGACCTCGTGGAGAGGAAGATGCTCAGGCAGGGCGACGAGGGATGGATTGACCTTGTCGATTTGCCCGAGCGCTGAACTGCTCGGCGACACCGCTCAGCCGAGCCATTGGTCGAGCTTGCTCTGGGCCGAGCGCTCCTTCGTGATTTTCTGGAAGCCTTCAATCGTCCTCTGCACGCGCTCCTCGGAGAAATCGTGCTCGGATACGAGCATCTTCATTATGCGCTCCGAATCGAGGGGGCGCGATTTCAGGTCAAGTTCGCCCGGAGGAGCGTACGGCGGGTCGAGGAACAGGTGCAGGACCTCCTCGGCATCGACCTCGAACTGGTAATCGTATTTCTCCTTTACGTAAGCGATTACCGCCTCGAGCGACTTATGCTCCTTCACTATCTTGAGCGCGGTCTTCGGGCCCACGCGCTTCACGCCCTCGTTGAAGTCGGTCCCGAGGAGTATGCCTATGAGCACCAGCCCGCTCCGGTCGATTCCGAGCGATGCGAGCGATTCCTTGAGCTCGATAAGCTCCGGCTCCACCATTATATAGCGGTCCTGGCGGGGCACCTTGCGCCTGCCGGTAATGGATAGGTTTCGGACGAGCAGGGGGGAGCCGAACATGAGGGCGTCATAATCCTGCGATGCGGTCGCGTAGGCAAGGCCCTGCTGGACCATCATCGCTGCCTGCGCCTCGCCGTCGGACGGCGCCTGGATGGTCGGGATGCCCATGGCATCGAGAAGCTGCTTGCTCTCCTCAATCATCGCGCCCGTCAGCCTGGATGTCGCCTGCGCGAACTTTTTGGCATCTTCGAACTTCTCGGCTTCCAAAGCGGCTTTCCATTTCGCCTCGGCCTGCCGCTTCACTTCGGCCCGCTCGCCCTGCACGCGCTCTTTCAGCCGATGCGCCTTCCCGTCGAACACGTAAACGGGCCTGATGCCGCTTTCCAGGAGCCGGATGTTGCGGTAGAAGAGTCCTGACAGGTGCGCGGTGACGTTGCCCTTGAAGTCCATGAGCGGGGTGCCGTCCTCCTGGCGTATCGAGGAAAGGAACTGGTAGAGGATGTTGAAGGCGTCGATTGCGACTATTTTGTTCGAGAGCGAGTCGAGGCCTATCGAGTGCTTGATTGCCAAATCCCCCAAATCGACTCCCATAACCCATCCACCTTGGGCCGCCGCGCGGCGCTACTTCCCCTTTTTCTTCTTGGTTTCGACCATGTCGGCGAGAGTGGGCGGGACGAAGGTTTTCGGGCCCGAAGCGGCCGGGCCGGCGACGGACTGAGTCTTCTCGACCAGCTTGATTCCAAGCTCATGCTCGAGCTTGCGGGCGACTTCGACGGTCGGTATGAACCGCTCGTGCTCGAGGCCCTGCAGGTAGCTTTCCCGCTCCTTCACGCGCTCGGCGATGACCGCGAGGGGAAGGCCGGACTTCTCCCGCGCCGCCTTGATGAGCTTCCCGTAATTCTCGGTGATTTCCTCGCTGGTCTCGACCACTGATACGGAGGCCGGCCTCTCGATGGACGCGCCTTCGTCATCGAAACGGTGCAGCACCTTCCCGCCGCGCATGCACGAGCCGCATGCCAGGAGCTTCGCCCCTTCCAGCAGGATTTGGGCCCGGACGGGCGATTTGCCGCATATGTCGCAATAGAGATCCGCCATGTTTTTTTATCCCGCCAAAGCTATTAAAATCCCTGACATCCAATCTTTCTCCATGATGGTTCTTCTCTTATTGATAGCCATAGCCCTCGGGCTTTTCTACTTCATTGTCTTCCAGACCGACCTGCCAGGGCTCTGGAAATTCATCCTGGTCGCGGCTGAGATGATAGCCCTGAACCAGGTATTCATCAAGAGATACAAGATGCCGAGCGAAATCGGGCTCGTCCTGGTGAAGAGCAAGAAGGGCATAGAATTCATCGAAAGCATGGCGAAAAACGAGAAGGCCTTCAACTTCATGGCGGACGTCGGGGCCGCCATAGCCTACGGCCTGCTCAGCGTGAAGCTCATGAGGAAGAACACGTCGTGGAAAAGCCTCATCTGCGGGCTCGCCATCCTGATCATCCTGTCGAGGTTCGTGGCGCCTGTCGCCCTGTCGTTCCTCCTCTTCGTAGTCGGAATCGGAAGCACGAGCACATCCGCCGCTGAAAACGTGGGCGGCAGCGTGGACATGGGCCTCCTGATTGTGGGCGGCATCCTGCTATTAGGCGGGCTGTTCGCGCTCATCCTCTTCGGCATCGTATATTATGGAATCGTCATATTCAAGGCGCTGGTCACGAGCCTGTTCTTCGGGACGGACGCGATAACCAAAATCGCCCCGGGCGGGGACGTCCTGCTTCCGGGAATCAACCTGCCTTTTTTCGAGGGCATCGTCGCGCTCGCGATAGTCATGGTCGTGCATGAGGGGGCCCACGCAATCCTCGCCAGGATAGCGAAGATACCGCTATTGTCGTCGGGCATCGTTCTTTTCGGCATAATCCCGATAGGTGCGTTCGTAGAGCCGGACGAGAAGAAGCTCGCGAAGGCCGAGCAGACAAGGCAGACGCGCGTGCTCGTGGCGGGGCCGACGGCCAACATGCTCACGGCGGTCGTGTCGTTCATCCTGTTCATGGGGTTCTTCATGGTGAGCGCGGATATGCGCGAAGGCGTGCTTTATGTGCACTACAACTCCACGAACATCACCCACCCGCTCCCCGAAGGGACGATGGTTTACGAGATAAACGGCATCGCCGCCGATTCCATCAACTGGACGTCGTTCAGCCTCCCTGCGGACGAGAATGTGACGATACTCACGAACAAGGGCGAGGTCGTCCGGAAAACCAACGAGAACGGGAAGCTCGGCGTCGAGTTCTACCTCCTGGGGAAGGATTTCCTGTTCTCAAGATACACGAATCCCGCCCTCCAGTTCCTGTATGTCATCCTCGGCCTGAGCGTGGCGCTGAATTTCGTCGTGGGCACGGTCAACATACTCCCGATACCCTTATTCGACGGCTACAGGATTATAGACGTCAATGTCAGGAACAAGATGATTGTGAAGGCGGTAAGCTACGGGGCGCTGTTCTTCTTCATCCTGAATTTCCTGCCCCGCCTCTTCCAGTGAAGGCCGAGCATCTCCCAAAGGAAGTGAGGGGGGAGTTTCTTCTTTCCGGCCACGCCGGGCTGTGTTGAGCGGGCACGGGTGTGCTTGGTTTGGGGGGCGCGGAATGCCTTGGGGTAATCCAGGCGTTCTTCCTTGGAGTCCTTGCGCCTGCTTGTTTTAGTTTTAAGAGAAATGGGCGCTGGCAATGTTCTTTTGGCAGGTTTGGCATGCTTGGGCTTGGCAGCGCGGAGCCCGAACCCGGGTTGCACCGGTTTTCTTGCTTCCGCTTTTCTTGCTTTTTGCGCCGGCCGCACCTCAGAGTTCGCCTCGGGCCTCGGCACTTTGGATTTTTCCGCCCGGTCTCTTTTTCGCCTCTGGCAGGCGAGGCGGTCTTTCAGCTGATTGGAATTGGATTTCTGCTTTCCCAAGGGTGCGCCGGGCCCGGCATGGGCTTTCTGCGCCGTCATTTTCGCAATCTTCCTGATTAAGGCCATGATGGACAGCAGCTTTGCCGCTGTGTCAAGGGTGGCCTGGATGTTCCTGCGGAGCCGGTCCTTGGAGATTCCGCGGGGATTGCCCAGAGTCCCTTTTTTTCCGGGTTTCACGGGGGCGGAGAATCCTGCCGGGATGTCTAACCTCGCCCGGCTGAACCGGGAGGCCTTCCATGCCCGATAGGCTGATTCGAATGATGGCGCCGCGGGGATTTCCCGCTTTCCATGTGCGGCCTTCTTCTGCCGCAGGCCCGGAATGACCGGAATGGCTTTGCTGGCCGATGCGCCATCTGTCCGCGTTGCCGATGCCGCATCACCGCGATTGGCTAGCTCTGACGCAGAAGCGGGAGAGGCGGCTTGCGGCATGATGCTGCTGAACGCGAGGAGGCAGAATGAAATGCGCTGGGCCGGTGCGTTTGCGAGGTTCCGGGAACGAGCTGAAATGGATGCCCTCGCATCCGCCGCCTGAGGCAATGCGGACAGGGCCGGCCCCCTTTCATCCTGCGAGAACGGGTTGAACCGGACCGTCACGGAATCGGCTATCGAGCCGTCGAACGTCTTGATAATCAATGAGCTTGCGTCGTTCATCCTGCTCCGGAACGCGTCGAAAAGCGCGGGGTCGTACCGGGCCGTCGGTTCATGCTCGGATGTGCGGGCATCGGTGAAAGTCGCGGGCATGGAGGATGAGGTGGATGAGAAAGAAGCAAGAGATGCCGGCACGGGCCCGGCGGAAAACATGATTGATTCGGGCTCCCTGGCGGCATGCTGGGATACCGTGAGTATCTCGCCGGTGTCCTTGTTCAGGACGAGGATGTTCTCTTCGAGCAGGACGCCGTTGCCGCTCCGGACGCCGCCATGCGCCTTGGAAATCTCGTCACGCGCGTCCTTGCTGAGGACGGCACCACCACGCGATGAGTACATGCGGTCGATGTCCGCGATGTTTCCGGGGTCGAAATTGGCGGATGTCGTCCAAAGGGCTATGTTTCGCGTGTTCCAGCCTATCCTGAGCTCTTCGGCATTCAGGAACATGATGACCTGCTTTTTGTTCACCGCCATCGGGATTCCCGCCTCGCCCAGCGAGAAATGGATGCCGGATTCGGACGACTTCACGAGCACTGCATCGCCTATGCGGACCGAGGTTATCTCCCAAGTCTTGAGTTCGGGGTAGTATTTCTTCGTGACCTCGCCGCCGTTCTCGCGGGCCACCTTCTCTATAAGTTCGTTCGTGGTCGCGCCTTCACGGATGGAGGTCGTGAACGTCCGCCCCAGCATGGTCACGCTGGCTTCGACCAGGTTCGCTGCGCGGAATCTCGATAGGCGGGGCTCGAAAGACGCGTGGGTAGGATTAAGCCTGAACGTTGAACCCGCCATAGGGCAGGATTACTTTGGGAAATTTTAAAAAGGGGCTTCAAATAATTGGGCGCTTCGAGAGCTCGGCGGGCAATGTAAGGCGCTCGAACGGCTTTCCGTGGTTCTCCTTCTCGACAACGCTGATGAGCGCGTCTACGGAAAGCTCCTTCTTCTCGTCGGGCTGGCGGACGTTCACCGAAAGCATGCCGGTCTCCATCTCCTTGTCCCCGATGACCACGATGAACGGCACCCATTCCTTCTGGGCGTCGCGGATTTTCTTGCCGAGGGGCTCGTCGCGGTCGTCGATATCGGCACGGACGGGCTTTTCGCGGAGCCTGCCCAGCACTTTCATGCCGTGCTCCTTGTGCTTGTCCCCGACCGGTATCACGCGCACCTGCGTCGGCGAGAGCCATACGGGGAGCATCGCCTTCTGCCCCTTGGCCATCTTCATCGCCTCCGCCTCGAGGAGGGCGTATATCACGCGCTCCAGGCTTCCGCTGATCGAGGCGTGGAGGATGAGCGGGCGCTTCTTCGTGTTGTCCTGCGCCACGAAGTTGATGTCATACGTGTCCGCGTTCTCGACGTCAATCTGCACGGTCGTGAGCGCGCTGGCCTTGTCCATGCTGTCTATGAAGTTGAACTCGAACTTGGTTATGAAGTATGCGTAGCGCTCCTTGAAAAGCTCGACGAGGATGGGCTTCCCTCCCCGCTTCACCATGCCCAGGTACCAGTCCTTGTGCTCGTTGAAGAAGTCCTCCTGGACGCGGAACGCGACCTCGGTCTCAAGCCCCATCATCCGGTTCCACTCGAGGCCCATGTCATACTGCTTCTCGAACTCGCGGCATGCCATCGGGATGTCGGATGCGAGGGTGTGCATATCCGGCATCGTGAACGCGCGGAGCCTTTTTAGACCCGCAAGCTCGCCTGACTGCTCCCTCCGGAAGCTGTATCTTGTGAGTTCGAACATCTTCAGCGGGAGGTGCCTGTGCGAGAAGACCATGTCGTGCGCTATCAGGAACTGGCCGAAGCACGCCGCGAAGCGCAGGAACAGCTTCTTCTCGTCGCTGATGACCACGTACTGCCTTGCCGGGAAGCGGTTGAGGTATTTCTTGAGCGACGGGTGCTCGTAGTCGTACATGATGGGCGTCTCGACCTCGAACGCGCCGTAATCCACGCACCAGTCGGTAATCGTGCGCTCGAGTATCTTCTTTATCACGCGCCCGTTCGGCAGGATGCGGAAGTTGCCCGAGTCCGAGCCGGGCTCGTAGTCGATGAGCGAGTGCTCCTTCATGATTTTGATGTGCGGGGGCTCCTTCTCGTAGGCGCGGACCTTCTTGGTCTCGTAGGTCGCGAGCTTCTGGAGGGCGGGCCATTTCCCGAAGTCGAACTTGTCCACGTCGTGCAGGGTGCCGTCCAGGTCCATGATGTGGAAGTGCGATTTCAGCGCGTTCTCCTGCTGGAGGCTCTTGGACACGACTTCAAGCTCGCCCGCCTTCGCCGGGACAGTCGCCGCGCCGGCCCCGTGCAGCTCGCGCGAAAGCTCGGAGAGCGGATGCCCCTTGCATTTGAGCGTGTATCCCTTGTACCAGCCGAACGGCGAATGCGCGGACGCATAGCCCCGCTCTTTCAGCAGGACCTCGGCCTTCGCGATGACCGCCCGGGCCACGGATGGCTTGGAGGGCTTGGATGTGAGATGGACCAATGGGTAAAGGAGGATGTTCTTGGTCTTGACCTGCTCGGCCACGGCTGATGCCTCATGGGCGAGGCGCCCAGCCATGACTTCTTCCTCATCGCCGTCTTCGACAGCGGTGAACACCACGAGCACCTCTTCGAAACGCTCGATTCCCGGCTTGGACAACTGCTCGGCGTCCTTGATGGCCTGCTTCTTCGGCTCCACCTCGATGAAGTCTGCGTGTATTGTAAGAATTCTCATAGCAATCCCTGTCTAGTGTTATCACCTATGTCATCAAAAACGGGTTAAAAATGTATGCAAAAACCGCTGCACTCGTCATTGCTTGCCGGCCGATTCCAGGTTCTTCGCGTATATCTTCATGAAGTCCAGGGCCCGCGCGCGGTTGAGCACCATCAGGTTCTTCATGTGGTGGAGCGCCTTCTGCTCGTCGGCCATCGCGAGGGCCATGATGAGGAGCGCCTCCTCGACTTCGGGAAGGAACTTCCCCTTCATGGCGGCTTTGAGCGTATTGTAGCCTTCGATGTAATCCTTCAGCTGGAAACATGCGGTCGAGAATACGAGCGAGCAGAAGCGGATGTCGCTTTCGGACTGCGACAGCTTGAGCGCCTTCTGCGCCTCCACCTTGGATTCCTGGTAGCGGCCCATGCGGAAAGCAGATTCTGCCAAAAGGACGTGCGAAAGCAGCTCCCTGGGGAATTTCTTCACGAAATCCTGGCAGAGGGCGTATGCCTGCGGGTTCATCTGCTCCTTGAGGTAGACGGCAATCTGCTTGAGGTAGGCGTCGGGTTTGGAGAACTCCACCATGAGGTGGATTGGGTTATAAGGATTATAAGGGTTGAGCCGGCAATACTATACGGGATGTCATATGGCAGAAGCTCAAAAAAGACAAGCAGACGAGGGAGTGATAAATTCAGCGGCCCAGCTCCGCGGCCTCTCATGGGAAGGCGTCCGCAGGACGGCTCTGGATGTGGTGGAACAGTTCTGCCAGCGCAACCACCTGAACCCGGGCGAGTTCATGTCGAACCTGGGCATGATGGGGTCCGACCGGTGGAAGCAGGGCGTCAACTGGAGGGAATGCGTCAACTGGAACCAGTTCAACGGCCTCATTTTCAGCTCGATTCCCGCCGAAAGCGAAGGCGGGGCGGTGGTCGGCAGGCGCTTCGAGCAGGGGCGCCTGACAAGGACGCTTAGGGACATGCAGGAATCGTATACCGCCACTGCGACGCAGAGGACGGGAAGCAGGACGGCGCGGACGCCGACGGCGGCAGAACAGCAGGAAACGGCGCCCGCCCAAAGGCGCGAGGAGCAGGCGGCCCTTCAGGCGCCTGCGGTCCCCCAGCCCAGGAGCCAGATGTCCAACGGGGTATGGTCTAGGCTGTATTCCGCTACTGAAGACGTCCTGGACAGGTACCCCCAGCTTTCCGAGGAGCAGAGGACGGCAATCCACGGCATCATGGACAGGGCCGGCCCGGGAGCGAGGAGGCTTGTTGCCGTAAATCTGACGTCCTTTCTCCGCGAAATCAGCGGCCCGCGGCAGGCCCTGACTGCGGATCAGGCGACGAACCTTTACAACGCGCTTGTCGGGTCGCCGGAGATGCCAGGCCTCGCCGTGCAGGCGGAGAACTGGATACGCGAGGAGCGGGAGGGGGCCAGGCGCATGCCTGAACCGACCAGGATGGCGGCCGCCGAACAGCGCGAACAGCCCGCCCCTGCAAGGACCGAGTCGCATGTGTACCGGGTGAGCGTCATCGAGCCCGCGCGCGAGGAGGGCGGCGCGCCGCGCACGATTTCCACTTTCGAGGTGGTCTCGCCCACGCCGATCGGGGGTTCCACGGACCTGGCGAACGTGCTCCGCGACAGGCCCGAGGGGCTGGCTGTGACCAGGATAGGCTCAGGCGGGCGCAGGATAAGAATCCAGGGCGATAATCTGGATACTTTCTCAACTAGGATGTCCCAGCTGAGGTTCGACCCCAACCACGAGATAGCGATTACCGAACAGCAGGTAGGGCGCCCGAGGATTTGAGCGCCCCTCATCCCGTGGGCGGGTCGTTTATCGGTTGTGGGGGGGTTTCTCCCATTTTCTCCTTTTTTTTCAATTAGCATCTATTTTTTCGCGGCCGCAGGCTTGTCCTGCGTCCGTATGTATTCGAATACCTTGTGCCCCTTGAACTTCCGCACGTAATTCTTTATGAACGTCAGGAAAAGGACAGGCCTCTCTATGGCCAGCCGCTCGGACTTGCGCCTGGTCTGGAAGCCGAGGCGCAGCAGCATCATCTCGTCCTGCTTGGTGGGGTATCCGAACGACACCACCCCGCGCTCGTCAATCGAGCCGACGGCGTCGAACATGCCCGCCAGGTAGTTCGCCGCGTATTCGTTCAGGTACTTGAAGCGCTCGAGCTCCTCAGCCTCTATCTGCTGGAAGAACTTCCGGTAGGCGGTATGGTAGAAATAGACCTTGTCGCCGTCGGTCAGCAGCTTGTCCGAAGTCGTGAGCTGTCGCTCGAGGACTTCCTGGGTGAATATCTCGAGGACTTCCTTGTCCCCCTCCACGCCGAGGCCTTCGGGACAGCGGGATTTCCGCCAGAGCCCGATAAGGTAGGAAAGCTCGGGGGACAGTTTGATTTTCATATCCTCGCACCGGTCCATGGCAGTTGCCAGACCTCACATCTTCATCTTCTTTTTCTTTTCCTCTTCCCCGGCTTTCTTCTCGGTGTCGGCTTCGAAGCGCACGCTTTTCTTGGACGGCACCCCGATTTCGATGCGCCTGGAGCCGGATATGAACTCGTTTATCTCCTCCGCCAGAAGCTCGTCCACCTGGGCGGAGAACCATCTGGCGGTCTTGGACGAAACGTAAGCCCGCTTGAAAATGTCTGAAAGCTCCTTCTGGTCGCCTTCGGTGAAAGGCGCCTTGTTCTCGGTGATGCGCCCTTCGGCGTTCATGAGGAGATTGCCGAACCGGGCGACGTCCTTCTCGCTCGCCCCGCCTGCGCTAAGCGCGGTGAGGATGCCCTTCGCCAGGACGGCGTTGCGCTTTCCGGTCCGTGCCAGCAGGTTGTCTAGCTTCGTGAGGTCCTTAGGGGGAAGGCCGCCCTTCCTTGACGCGTCCAGTACGCGCCTGGAAAACTCGAAAAACGCTCCGATGAACCTCATAGAACTTCAGGTTGGTTAGTGCTGGCAAGCTTAATAAATCGATGGGCAAGGACAATCAATTTAAACCACAAAGGGGCATAGGGAAACCATGAAGTATCAGGTTGATGTGGGAAGGGTCAAGAAAATCCAGAGCAACATCTGGGACAAGATAAAATCCACGTTCTCATTCAGGAAAGGCTATGGCGAGCCGATGCCCGTCTTCGGCCACTACGGCGGCCTGTTCAAGTGCGGCGACGAGAAGCTCGTCATCCACACCGACGGCGTGGGCACCAAGCTCCTCGTGGCCCAGGAGATGGACAAGTACAACACGGTGGGCATCGATGCGGTGGCGATGTCGGTCAACGACATCCTTTGCGTCGGGGCCGAGCCGCTCGTCGGCGTCGATTACATCGGGCTGTCCAGGGAAGACCCGGAGCTCGTCTCGGACATCATGGACGGCCTCGTCAAGGGCGCCGAGGAGAGCGGATGCGCGATAATCGGCGGCGAGACTGCGGTCATCCCCGACATCATAAAAGGGACGAAAAAGCCCTTCGACCTCACGTTCACGGTGGTGGGACGTGTCAAGAAGCTCGTCCTCGGGAACGAGGTCGCCAAGGGCGACGTGATCGTCGGCCTGGAAAGCTCTGGCCTGCATTCGAACGGCTTCACGCTGGCCAGAAGCGCACTGGACGCCGGGAAATGGGGGGCCGAGATGCTCGCGCCCACCAGGATATACACCGGCACCGTGCTCGAGGCTATCGACGCCTGCGACGTCCACGGAATCGCGCACATAACGGGGGGCGGGTTCTCCAAGCTTACGAGGCTCAACCCGGACGTCGGATACAAGCTCGACGCCCTGCCGGAGCCGAAACCGATATTCGAGGCGCTCCGCGAGAAGGTCAAGGACAATGTCGAGATGCACCGGACCTTCAACATGGGCGTCGGCATGTGCATAATCCTCCCCAAGGACAGGGCTGACACCGTAATAAACATCGCCAAGAAGCACAACGTGGATGCGTCCATAATCGGAAGCATCACCGAAAAGAAGGGCGTCTGGCTGGCCGAGGGGAAAAAGGAGACGGACATCAGCATAAAGGAGGGATGAAATATGCGGTCATTATTGTTGGCAGCGCTTGCGCTGTCGCTGGTTATAGCAGGATGCACCGGGCAGACCACCACTGCCCCGCCTGCCCAAAGCGGGCAGGAAGGGACAGGGCAGCCCGCGCAGGGCGGGGAAACCGGGGGGACCGGCAACGCATCGCCCACCGGGACTGGAACCGGAACGCAACCACCACCCACGGGAGAAGGCGTCATAGTCGATGTTGGCGGAACATCCGGCTCGGCCGGCGTGCCAGCCGCATCACAGGTGGACTGCTCCACGATGACGCCCACATGCGGCGACTGCGTGGCAAAGGCAGGCTGCGGCTGGTGCAAGAGCAGGAACGGATGCTTCTACGGAGATGCCAGCGGGCCCTCCGGCGATGTGACCTGCGAGCAGGTGAACTGGGCGGCAACAGAGAGCGCATGCGCGGCCCCGGTGGGCGGGAATACATGCTCGTCCAAGACCAACTGCGCGGACTGCCTGAGCGGCTCCGGATGCAAGTGGTGCCAGGAAGGCACGTTTTGCGCGGGCACGGATTCGGCTGAATCCTGCGGCGCAGGCGGCTGGAGGACGACGTCCTACCAGTGCTACGCTGGCCAATAAAGCAGGCGCATGAGAGGGCTGGAAATGAGGGCGGCAGGCGGCCGCCTTATGAACGCCCGGCCGGATAATTTTTTTATTTTCCCCTTATTTCCCGGCTTCCCCTTTTTTCCTGCCCTCATTTCTTGGGCGCCTTATCCGTCTGCGGTTTCTCCTTTTCCTTCCTGCTCCTCCAGTAAACCAGCCCGACCATGAGGAGCGCAAGCAGTATCACTATCCAGAGCAGCCATGACCAGTCTTCAGTCTGGACAACCGGCGTCTTCGGGGGCTCGACCGGCTCGCTTTTCGGAAGGGCGTTCATTACGAGGCTCCTGACGGCAACGCCGTCCCGGAGGAGAGCAATCGTATACGCGCCCTTCAGCGCAAGCGGCAGGGTGAAGGTGCCGTCAGGGTTGGTCTTGCCCGAGAGGTTGCGGCCGAGCGGGTCGGTTACCACGACATCGCAAAGCGCGCACGGCGCCCCGTCCTCCAGCGCCCGGACGGTGCTGTTCTCCCCGACGAAACCGGACTGCGGGCCCGTGAGGTCGTTGCTTACGCAGGCATGGGCCTGGCAGCGCTCCCCTTGCGGGCATGACGGGCAGCCGGATTCCGCGCCGCATTCGTAGCCGTATGGCACGAACGCGTGGTCCGCGGCCTCGCCGCAGTCTCCTGTTATCGGCCTGCACTGGCCGCCCGCCTTTCCGGAGGGTATGTCGCAGCGCTCGCTGCCCCCGCACGAGGCGTCCGAACAGCACTGGAACGGGACGCATGCCCCGTTTATGGCCTCCCCGCAGTCGCAGGTGAGGTTCTCCGGCGGCTTGGGCGGGATGATTTCGCATGACTCGCAGCCTATGAGCTGGACGGTTTCGGTTGCAGCCGAATAGCCGGGCTTGTCCGCGCGGATTTCAACGCTCTTGCCGCACCCGCCGAATTCCTCCTGGCCGCTTGAATTGGTTGTGCCTATCAGGCTGCCGTCAACGCGTATTTCCACGTTCGATACGGGGTCACCGCGGCTTTCCACCGTGACGATTGTCCCGTTGCAGGATGTGCCCGCCGTGACATCGAGCGGGCGGTCCTCGTCATCGTCGTCATCCGGCTGCGTCGGGACGGCGGTGGAGACATTGAACGCCCTTATCTCGCTCGCGTTTGAATTGCCGCCGTCGCTGCAGTTGACGAACCAGGTGTGGTTGCCATCGGCGATGCCGCTAACCGTGAATACGAAGGGCGAACCGGAGGGGACAAATGCGCTGCCGTCCCTCAGGACAGAGTCCAAGTAGATGCTGCAGTTCAGGTCGGCCGAGTGGTCGTCAGTTGCGGTGAAGTTGAATGCCACCGTGCTTGAATTGAGAACCGCGCTCTGGTTCGGGGCGTTCAGGACTATCGCTGGGGCCTGGATGTCGACGTAGAAGCTCCGGGCCGGACTCTCGTTTGCATTTATGCCGTCGGAGCAGCTGACCGTCCAGGTATGGGGGCCTGCTGAGAGCCCGGTTGCCTGGAAACTGGTCAGCGTGTCGTTCATGACACTCGCATTCGACTGGTCCGGGCTCCCGTCAAGGCTGAATGTGCAGTTGAGAGCGGGGGCGAGGTTGTCGGTGGCGGTGAAGTTGAAAGCGCCGAAGTCAGAATATAGCGTCGCATTGTCAGGCGGCAGGTCGAGGCTGACCGAGGGGGCGGCGGTGTCTACGGTGAAGTTCCTTGCCGCAGAGGCGTTGGTGTTGCCGGCGAGGTCGGTGCACCCGACGTACCAGGCGTGCAGGCCTTGTGATATGGCTGGGACCGTGAATGTGGTTGCGGTGTTGTTCAGGGTGCTGGCGTTGGTGGTGTTAAGGCCGCCGTCAAGGTTGAGGGAGCAGTTCATCGTCGGGCTCAGATTGTCTGTTGCCGTGAAGTTGAACGTTACCGAGGTGGCGTTGGCCAGGAAGTCCTGGGGCGGGGCGTTGAGGGTGATTGAGGACGGGCCCGAGGCGTCTATCGTGAAGTTCCTGGAGCCGCTCACGCCCGTGTTTCCATTGCCATCCCCGCATTCCACGCGCCATGAATGCAGTCCTTCGGCGAATCCGGCCACCTGGAATTCAGCCGGGGTGCTGTTCAGCACCGAGGTGTTGGTGGCGTTGAGGGCATTATCGATGAATATGGAGCAGTTCAGCACCGCGCCGTAATCGTCCGTTGCCGTGAAATTGAATGCCACGGACGTGGCGTTTGTTATGGCGTCGGCGGGCGGAGAGCCGAGGGCGATTGACGGCGGGGCGGTGTCATTGTTCTGGAATATCCCGTATGTGCTCGCGGGAACGAGGCCCGACGTCGAAATCGTGTTGGCTGGAGCGTCGAGAGACGCGTTCACCTTCGTCCAGCTGGAATCCAGGCCCCAGAGCTCGAAGCGGGTCTCATCATACCCTGCAAGCTCGGAATCGGCCCAGCTCCAGGCGATTGAATCTATTGAGACGGCGCCTGTCACCGCGCTGATATCCACGAATTTCTGCCCGAAGCTGGCGCGCCCGGGAGGCGAGGTCGCCTCGGATGCCCAGCGGACGGAGTATTCCGAGAATGCCGTGACCGTGTCGTTGAGCGACAGGTTGGTGAAATTCTGGTATGCGCCGGGGGGGCTGTCGAATATGAGCCCGCTGACGTTCAGCAGGTAGTTGCCGAAGCCCAGGTCATCGCCCGCATACAGGCCTATGGAATTGCTGTACAGGTGGTTGCGGATGACTAACGTCCGGTCGGAGTCGAGCAGGTGGAGGCCGCTCGCCCCGTTCGAATATATCTCATTGTCCTGGATTGTGTTGTTCGTCGATGGCGAGCCTTCCCCTCCCCACGTGAGGTTGAAGCCGCTCCGGTTGTTGAGGGAAACATCGTTCCCGATGAACAGGTTGTTGAGGCTGCCTGCGGCCGTGAACCCGTCCATCCCGTTCTGGCGGACGGTGTTGTTCCGGAACGCATCCAGGATGGCAACGTCATCCGAATAGAACCCGGACTGGGCGTTCTGCTCCGCGAAATTCGCCTCGAAGGTGTTGTTGCTGCCGCCGGTCACCGAGATGCCGTTCCTGTTGTTGTTCCTCGCGGTGTTGTTCCGGACCGTATTGTTGCTGCCGCCCACGGATATGCCGTTTCCAAGGAATGGGCTGATGCCGTTGTTGTAGGCGAGGTTGCCGATGACGCTGGCATTGTTGCTGGCAACGATTGCGAGGCCGTCCCCCCTGGTGTTGAGGATGACATTGCCGCTCACGATGCAGTTGTCCGCGCCGTTGGCTATCGTCAGGCCGTAGTTCCGGTGGCCGTCTGCGGTGTTGCCGGTGACGTTGCTGCCCTTCGAGTTGAGGAACATGTACAGCCCGTACCAGGTGTTATTGATGAAACGGTTGCCGTCGATGAGGTTGTAGCTGCTCTCGCGGACGTACATGCCGGCGTAGGTGTTGTTTTGCACGGTGACGTTCTGGATGCGGCTGTCATTCGCCTGGTGGAGGTAGATGCCGTAATAGTACCCGGTGATGTTCGGGCAGTTCCTTATGGTGATGTTGGTCTTGTTCGCGCCTGCGAAGATGCCGTATGTGTTGGCGCTCCCGTTGTGCGATATCCCATAGCCGTTGCAGTCAAATACGACGTCGTTAGACGCTATCTTTATGCACGCATAGCCGGTTATCGGCGATACGTTGAACGGCGCCCCGGTGAAGTCGCTGGCCATCGTGTAGGCGCCAGAGGCGTTTATCTCCATGCAATTGGTCACGTTCGCGGTGTATCCGGAGAAGTCCGCCACGGAGAACGTGGCGCTGTTGTTCGCGCACGACACGGGAGTGCATTGCGGCCCTGTGCATACGCTGCCGCCGGAGATTACCTGAGCGGAAGTCAGCGGGAAGCCGGTGCGGTAGTATATAACAGCCGGGCACTGCGGGGCGTAGGACGTGACGTTTGCGGGTATTGCGAGCTCGGAGAGGGAGCTGGAGTTGATGGATGCGATGTCGGTGTTCAGGACGGTATTCACGCTGTCGACGCTCTTGGCAAGCGAGACGGTCTGCTGGAAGTTAATCCGGCCCAGGTTGCGCGAGAATGTCGTGTTCGTGAAGTTTACGGCCGTGCCGGGATTGTAGATGAAACTGCTGGCGTTGTCGTTGATGAGGGTAGTGTTGAAGAAGCGGTTCGCGAGGGGATCGGTGTTGGCGACGTAAACCGGGTAGAGGGTGGCGTTCGCCGTGTTCCTCGAGAAGTTGTTCCAGGTTATCTCGTTCCCGCCCCCGGCCGCTTCGCCGAGGTAGACGCCGTATGAGCTTGAGGAGATGTTGTTGTCTTCGAAGAGGTTGTAGCGCACGGTGTTGCCACCGGATAGCGGTGAAAGGCTGAGCGCCCGGGTGCAATTCGAGAGGGTGTTGAAGCGGACGGCATTGTATTCGGTCTGGCTTTGGATTTCGTAAGTCGGCGAGATGTGGATGCAGTCGGCCGAATTCGATATCGCGTTGAACGATATGTCGTTGCCCGAGAGGTCGCCGGGGTAGTTGCCGTCGCTGGTGAAGCGGACGCCCGCCGCCCCGCCGGTGATGGTGTTGTTCTGGATTATATTGGAGTTGGCGTTGCCGAAACGGGAATGCAGGCGTATGGATGCGCCGCCGGAACCGGAAATCGTATCGTTATTCACGACGTTGGAGGAGGACTCGTACATGTAGACTGCCTCGCCGGACGGGTTCGCCAGCGAGCTCGAATTTATCCTGTTCCCTGATGAGGAGAACATTATGACGCCATGGCTGCTGCCGTTCATGGTGCTGATCGAAACCAGGGAGTTGTCTTCGCTGTTCATATAGACGTTGGATTCGTCGCCTGTGTCTCCGTTGTCGAGCATGGTCACGTTCATGATGCGGCTGCCGGAGTTGTCCCAAAGGAACGCGCCGAAGTGC
>Ga0265297_10001381_pt1 | contig 57556 bp, 61 predicted proteins | sample Munlanlwell13791_FD_192502 | JGI IMG/M metagenome (GOLD analysis project Ga0265297, IMG submission 192502) | Leachate microbial communities from a municipal landfill in Southern Ontario, Canada - Leachate well 137-91 | ecosystem: Engineered > Solid waste > Landfill > Unclassified | place...
CCAGCTGTCATGCAATAGCTCAGGTGCTGTGCACCGCACAAGTACCATTCGCCAGCTGTCATGCAATAGCTCAGGTGCTGTGCACCGCACAAGTACCATTCGCCAGCTGTCATGCAATAGCTCAGGTACTGTGCACCGCACAAGTACCATTCGCCAGCTGTCATGCAATAGCTCAGGTGCTGTGCACTGTACCCGAGCGATTCAGCTTTAACTCTGTCGCGAGTGGTACAGTGGTGCGGACGGAGAGAGTTGAACTCTCAAGCCTTGCGGCACACGGTCCTAAGCCGTGCGCGTCTGCCAGTTCCGCCACGTCCGCCTGACAATTTATTTCGTCAATATTATATGCTACCGTCTGTTTCTATTCAAGAGTGTCCGTCGCTGTCGCGCAAGAGCGCTTTTCCTCGCTTCGCTCGGCGCTCGTTCGCTTCAACTCCCATCTTAAGTTCTGTTTTTCACAGTACCATTCGCCAACTGTCATGCAATAGCTCAGGTACTGTGCACCGCACAAGTACCATTCGCCAGCTGTCATGCAATAGCTCAGGTGCTGTGCACTGTACCCGAGCGATTCAGCTTTAACTCTGTCGCGAGTGGTACAGTGGTGCGGACGGAGAGAGTTGAACTCTCAAGCCTTGCGGCACACGGTCCTAAGCCGTGCGCGTCTGCCAGTTCCGCCACGTCCGCCTGACAATTTATTTCGTCAATATTATATGCTACCGTCTGTTTCTATTCAAGAGTGTCCGTCGCTGTCGCGCAAGAGCGCTTTTCCTCGCTTCGCTCGGCGCTCGTTCGCTTCAACTCCCATCTTAAGTTCTGTTTTTCACAGTACCATTCGCCAACTGTCATGCAATAGCTCAGGTGCTGTGCACCGCACAGTACCATTCGCCAACTGTCATGCAATAGCTCAGGTGCTGTGCACTGTACCCGAGCGATTCAGCTTTAACTCTGTCGCGAGTGGTACAGTGGCGCGCCCGGGGTGAATCGAACACCCAACCTGCTGGTTCGAAGCCAGCCACTCTATCCAATTGAGCTACGGGCGCTGTAATCTCACTCTGGCGCCCAGTCCTACGAAGCTCGCCCGTTATTTGAGCGTCTTAAGGGCGAAGTAGGACGGGCGTCGCGAAGACAGTATTACTATGTCACTCCTTATCCGCGCAGGACCTTCGTAAAGGTCCAACAGACACCTCCGTAAAAAGAACACCACGCCCAGGCGCATAATATCGCCAATAGCGCGGCATACAGGTAGATCCTTCTTTTGTTAATGCCCACCATAACCATAAGTATAGACGCGAGTATCGGGCCCAGCAATATAGCGGTATTAATTATCACAAAAAACTTACCGCCGGAAATAGCTACTTGGGCCCTGTGGGAAAGGGCCGCCTGTTTTTTCAAAAACCACGATCTGACCTTGTCGCTGGTATTGGTACCGGAGCACAAGAATATCACCAACCAGGAGAGCGGGATGGTAAATACCACCCTTATGAGGGTGGCCTTTATAATGCCAAAAAGCTTTGTGGTGGCTACCAGCGATCCTTCCACCAGGACAAATCCGACCGCGGCTGCCAATGCCCCCCAGATCCAGTATAATTTCTTATTCTTCACCATATCATTTTAATAGGGCTGTTTGCCTGCGTCAAGCAAACTTTTGTCCCGGGCCCCGCCGAAAGATCGGGGGAGGATTCCGCTTGCGCTCCATTTTCAGTTTTGCCATTGACTTGAAAGTATTAATAAGATATAGTACTTTTAAGGATATTATAAATAATTTCATAAACCCGACGGAGAAACTGTCAATGAGATGGTGCGTTCTCTTATTCGCAGCAATATGCGTACTCTCTTCGTGTTCTTTCATTGGTCCCACGGAAATAAGGATAACCGATGCAAAAACCGTGACAGGCGTCGATGAAAAGCTGATGCCCGTCCACATAACAAATGCATTCCCCGGCGGAACATCGAAAGTAGTCTGCTGGTTCCAATGGAAAGAAGCGAAAGTCAATGTCGAGGTGACGGCGAAATGGCACTACGTAACCGACGATATTCATATCCTCGACTATCCATTCCGCATACCTAAAAAGACAGGCGCAGGAAGCGTCGCGTTATCCGCGCCGGAGGGAAAATCTTTACCGGGTGGGCTTTATAAGGTTGAGCTGGCTATCGGGAACCGCGTCTTAAAATCGGTCAATTTTACAATCGAATGAAGGAGGATAAAAGAGGCTTCACCGCTCCAGTTTTAATTCAAAATCCTTGGTACCATCGTTTAATATAACTTTATCCTTAGTAACCTCGATCACGCGGCTCCCATCGACCATGCCGCCTTTTCCAACGATCGTATCGCCTATCATCGCCTTGAAATTTGCCCCATCCGCGAGTATGCCGTTCAGGGTCAGCTTCGAGCGAGGCTCTCCTTTGGGAATAAAAGGACTTCTCTTCCACGACCGGAAATCCGTCCGTCTTGCGCGGCGCCTGGATTCCGCGATATCCTTTTCCGCCGCGGCCGCCGCGTTCTTCTTTTTAATAACCCCGCGGCCGGACGCGTCTTTCCGATGGCCGGCGCCCATTCCATAGATAAGGCTCGCTATTGCCAGAAATGCCAGGATAACCAGCAATATAACTTTTTTATTCTGCATAATTATCTCTATTTCGAGGTATCTGTTTTGGAAAAATATACATAAGCGGCTATCCTTGCCTTAAGCCTTGTTCTATCCCGCTCATCCGGGATCACGCTAAAACTCTCTACCTTTATCAAATTCTTCTTCAGCGAGTCGAGCGAGCCTAAAAATCCGGCGAATTGCTTATCCGTAGCCTCCAGGTCCATCTCGACAGGCAATATCTCATACTGTTCAAATTCGCTCTTCATGACATCGCCCGGTTTTATCGAATTAAATTTAACGCCCAGCTCCTTACCGCGGCCGGTCAGCTCCTCTATGGTAACGGCCCTCTCTTTTTCCGTAGGCAGGATAAAATTCACTCCCGATTTTTCGAACGACTTGATAAGCCGCCGGCTATCGGCCAGAGAATATTCCACCGCCGTGTACTCTGCCATTCTCACCTTCAACTCACGCATCAACGGCAAATAAACGATAAGGCAGCCGGCCAAAAATATAATCAGCGCCGCGGCCGCTATAATAAGCCGGGGTTTTATTATAATAATTCCGTCAGAATCAAGATTTTTCATAGTCGACCCAGCAATTAAGTTCGAACTCGGTTTCGTTATTTCCTTCCAGCCTTTTCGTATTCACAAGCTTTACGTTATTGAATATGCCTTTTTCCAGCATAAGTATAAAATCCGATATGGCCTCTTCGCCATACTGGGAATTAACTATTCCCCTAAGGGTAATCACATCATTTTTCATGCTCAGGCTCGTCATAAAGATGTTATCTGGGATAACGTTGGACAGATCTACAAACACATCTTCCCATTGAGGTTCATCCGCAAGTATCTTACCCGTCAAAAATGCGGTTTGCGCCCTATTCAGCTGCGGCTTGAGACTCGCTAGCTCCAGGGTCGCCGAGGATATCCTCTTCTCAAGATTACCCAGCTGTATCCGCATACCCGTATATAAAAACACGGATGCCAGGATTATCGCAGTCCCAACGGCCTCTAGCACGCCGCGCCTGACCAGGTTCTTCTTCTCATCTTTGATCTCCGGAGGCAGAAGGTTTATCCCGCGCGTGCCGCTCAGGACCGCGCCCACGGCCAGCTCCAGCCTGTGTGAAAGAATGGCCCTGGATTCCAAGACTTTCTTTTCAGCCTTCAACCCGGAGAAGGAATCACCAAATCCAACTTCGATACCAAGCGCTTCTGCAAGGGCCTTGTTCATTCCACCCAGACAGGCTCCGCCGCCGAACAGCACTACAGAGCTGATCGCACCGCCGCCGGGTCCTTCTTCACGGTAATAATCGAGACACCTTCCTATTTCACCGGCCAGGCGCTCCAGCGGTTCTCTTAGCATCGCCGATATCTGCGTAGTCGATATCTTCCCTTCGACAATCCGCGTCTCTGATTCGGCCGGAATGCCCACTTCGCGTTTTATGCGCTCCGCCTCATCAAACGTAAGCTGTATCCTCCCCCTGTCGGAAACGAGCGCACCGGTCATCGCTTTCGTAAAATCTTTGGCGCAAACCGGCAGTTTGCGCGTAAATACCAGCTGTTTTCCCGATGATATTACAAGCTCCGTATGGGTCTCGCCTATGTCTATCACGCAATTGCTTTCGCCCGCCCTGACCGGCAGGTTCTCCTGTGCTTTATGCAGGGCATACGCGGACGAAATCAATCCCAGCGGTTTTATTCCGGCTTTCTGGAGAAGCGACGTGTATCTGTTTGCGGTATCGATCGGGCAGGCCGCTAAAACAATCTCATACTTGCGGACACCTTTATCCATGAAATCACCGGTTATCTCAAAATCCAGGATTGCTTTGTCTATCGGAAATGGAAAATAATTCTTGGCCTGCAGGGTTATACCTTCACGTAATTCAGACTTCGGTATACATGGGGTGGTTATCTTCTTTATAGCAGTATTTGGGCAGTTAACATTAACGATTATCCTGGATTTCCTGACATCTATACCTCTGGTAAGATACCGGATGGCTGCAATAGTCTCTTTTTCCGCCGACTCAGGATCGTCATGTTTTGCAATCTCTTTTAGCTCAACCCCTATGAGACAAGGGCCGCCTTCGCTATCGCTAAAAATAGCCGCTTTTACAGCCGAAGAGCCTATATCCAGGCCTACTATATAATCTTTTTTGAAGAGCCCTTTAAGAAGTCTCATTCCAGTCTTTCTGCACAGCGATGGTAGTGGCCCCTCCCCCGGAAAAACCGGGAGGTGGGTTGGAATAAATATCGGAGTCATACGTTATAGTCACATGATTTCCACTCGTCAGGTCGAAATTATTGCCGCACATGATCGCGCCGGATATTGAATTGTTCGAGTTGTTCCCGTTTATTGTAATATTTTTACTCGAATAAATCAAGCCGTTCAGCGTCGAGTTCTTGATATTTAACGTAATATTATGGTTAGTGCCCGTTACGAGCGCCGGGTACGCGGAAGAAGGATTTATATTTATGACGGCATTGCTCTGGGTAGATATATTACCTTCGGCTATTATAGAACCGTTAAGAGTAACGCCGCTCCTTATCGTCACGTTACCATGGACATACCAGATCCCGGAATAAGTGCCCGCATAAAAAGTCTTATTATCGGGATCGGTATAATCGGCCAGCGGTTCATATACGCTTATGGTAAGGCTGGGATTTATCGTATCCGTATATTCGTTATGATCCCCGGAGAAATCCATATGCGACTCACCGCTTATATTATTACCCGCGTCCACATCCGAGCCGCTTACCGTACCATAACAGTTATGGAAAGCCATATCATTGCCGGAATGTATGGCATACTGGAAGGCCTCCGGCGCGGCGCTTACGACCATGCTCTGCGTCACGGTCCTATGCGAAAGTCCTACCGTGCCTGTTGAAGTAACGGTATAGGTACTCCCATCCATTAAAACCGTGACAGAATAACTACCGTCACCCACGTCTCCGTCAAGCGGCGTCGGACTGCTCCTATAGCCGCTGTCATTCTTTAATTTATACATAACCTGCTGCAACCCGGCTTCAGCGGCCCATAATGCCTTGGCGTCGGTCAGGCCATAACCGCCCGATTTTACCCGGCCGGCGGCCATATATAAAAAAGCGGCCGTCATGACCAAAAGGGCTGTCATTATTATAAAAGTGGTTATTAATATCGTGCCTTTTTGACCGTTTGCATTCATTCTATTTATAAATTCCTTGGTATAACTTCGGTCTTGGAGCGGACTGTCTCACTACCTCTCTTCACACTCAAATTTATAGTCACGACGTTGCTTGTCAGGGAGAGATCGGATGCCGGCGGAGGCAGGACATCCGTCAATATTACGGTCCCGGATCCGTATGTAAATGTGCCCCCTATACCGCCTGTCAACGCCCCCTTCCTGACCTGATACGAGCTTTGAGTAAAAGCTACCGGGTAAGAATCGCCCGCATTATAAAAGTAGTAAATATAATAATTGGTTCCGTCCCGAGTAAAACGTATCTCGTCATTAGATGATTGTACGGCGCTCGCCGGCCTCAGGTCACCTGCTATCTTCCACATCCCTGCATCGAGGGTGATGTCGGCGCCGCTCCTGGCTTCACCGGATAACCATGCCAGGAGCGCAGCGCGAAACATATATACCGACGCAATCATGAGGACAGAGAATAGCGCCACCGTCATGAGCATCTCTATCAGCGTAAACCCCGTTAGAAAACCCCGCTTTTCTAACGGGGTAAAAGCTTTTTTTATCATCAGTTATCCGCAACGAGCGTCGTTAAAGCAACGTTCGATTGTCCGCCTTTAACATCCCAGCTCACGGTGACTTCGACTCTCTTTAACTGGTTCGCAACGAGCGTCGTCACATCTCTTGAGGCGCTAAAGTTCGGGAAATCCGTATCCGGGGCAGCGGGGCTGTCCGCGAGGCTATCGAACGATATGTTCCTCACCTCTTCCATCCTTGCCTGCGCGATATACGCCGCCAGGGAAACATTCTCTGCGTCGCTGGGCGCAAAGATGCCTATGGATAGAGCCCACATCACCGCCATGGACCCGGTTGCAAAGATCACTGTGGCGATCAGCACTTCCAGAAGCGTAAAGGCTTCTGCCGAATTATGGCTGTGTGTCGGTCGCTGTTCCATTCGTAACGTAAATACAACTTGCGGGATTGGTCTCGGTCACCACCCCAACATTGCTGACCGTCGCACTTCCGTTACCTCCCGGCCCTATGGAATAAAGGACATAATAATTGGCTGGCGAGCCGCCGTCTAAGGCATAACCGTAGACGTTCGTTCCGTTGAATGGATCCGTCGGCACCACACCTACGATAGTCGGCGTCGCAGTAATCAACAAATTGAGGTTCGCGGGATACGTACTGGTATTATGCACATAATAGCTCTCTACCGCCGTCTGGAGCGTCCTCAACTCGCTCTTGGCTCTCGTAATATTACCCTCATCCCTCATACCTTTAAACCGCGGCAGGGCGATACCGACCAGGATCGCTATGACCGCTATTACTATCAGAAGCTCTATAATAGTAAAACCTTTCCTTCTGAACATCTTCTTCCCCCTTTCTTTTTGCCCTTCGGCTTCGCCCGGGGTAAAATCCTGAGTGAAACCGAAGGATTTTAATGCCTCAGTGTCTTCACCATATCAAATATCGGCATCAACATAGATGCCATTATAAATCCAACCATGATACCCAGTATTACAAGGAATAGCGGCTCGATTATCGTAGTGAGCCTCTTCACCGCGTACTCAACGGTAATATCGTAAAAATCCGCCGTCTTATTCAGCATACCGTCGACATTCCCCGTCTCCTCCCCGACCGCGACCATCTGGACGATATCCGGAGGAAATTCCTCGCTGACCCTCATCGGCTCCGACATGCGCTCGCCTTTTTCCACATATCCCCTTATATTGGAAACGGCCCTGGCGATTACCTCGTTTCCCACGACTTCTCTTGTAATATCCAGGGATTGCAGGATCGGGACACCACTGCCGAGAAGCGTGGCCAGTGTCCTCGAAAATCTCGCCATAACCACCTTCCGGTAGAGCGAACCCACTATAGGAAGAGTCAGTTTCATCCTATCGAACAATAGCCGGCCGGCGTCCAGTTTAATATACAGCCTTATCCCGATGAAAAGAGCTATGAAAGCAATTATCCCAAGATACCAGAATTTCTTAATAGCTATACCCGCGTTATACACTATAAGCGTGGGAAGCGGTAATTTGATACCTGCCTTAAGGTATATTTCGGCAAATTGCGGTATCACGAATGTTATTATAAAAAGCGTAACCGCCAGGCCGGCGCATAAAAGTATAACCGGATAGAATAATGCGGAATTGATCTTCTGTTTAAGCTCGTTCTGGTTTTCGAAGAATTGCGCGTATCTCATCAGGACCGAATCGAGATTCCCGCTCGCCTCTCCCGCCTTGATCATGTTTACGAAGAGCTTGGAAAAGATGCGCGGCTGGGAGGCAAACGCCTGCGAAAGGCTCGCGCCTGCCTCGACCTGCCTCGAGACATTGCCGATCGCCTGCTTCAGGGCCTTGTTCTCGGTCTGCTTTGCGAGAGTGTTAAGGCTCATCAGTATGGTTATGCCTGCGCTTATCATATTCGCAAGCTGGACGTAGAAGACGAGTATATCGTCGGATCTTATCCAGCTGAAGCTATCCAGGACGGAACTCGCCGCGCGGCCGGAGGATTCTCTTACATTAGTCGTCATATAGCCCATCTTGTGAAGTTTATCGATAAGTTCTGTCTTATCGGCAGCTTCCATAGTGCCTTTGACGACCTTACCCGCACTATCACGCGCCCTGTACGAATATAGCGCCATTAATCCTCCCGCGTTACCCTCAGGACTTCTTCGACGGTCGTGATGCCTGAGCGCACTTTTTCTATACCGTCTTGCATCAATGTATTCATGCCGAACTCGATCGCGCGCTTCCTTATCTCGGCTGTCGCGGCCTTCGCCGTAACGGCATCGCGTACTTTATCATCAAGGGTCATCAATTCATATATGCTTATCCTGCCTTTGTATCCGGTATTCATGCAAGCCTGGCAACCTTTTCCTTTATAGAAGTTCGCCCGCTCCACACCGCTCAAACCTATATCTTTGAGCTCTTCCTTACCGGGAGCATACTTCTCTTTACAATTTTCGCATATCCTGCGGACCAGCCTCTGCGCCAGTATACCGATAACGGAAGAAGAGACGAGAAATGGTTCCACCCCCATATCGATAAGCCTGGTCACCGCGCCGGGGGCGTCATTGGTATGGAGCGTCGAAAAAACAAGGTGCCCTGTAAGGGAGGCCTGTATCGCTATCTCCGCCGTCTCGAGATCCCGGATTTCGCCGACCATTATAATATTGGGATCCTGCCGCAATATAGAACGCAGGCCGTTGGCAAACGTAAGGCTTACGTTAGTATCTACCTGTATCTGCCGTATACCGGCAAGTTTGTATTCCACCGGATCTTCGATCGTAATAATATTCTTCTCGGGACTGTTTATCTTGTCCAGCGACGCATAAAGGGTCGTGGTCTTACCACTGCCGGTGGGTCCCGTAACAAGGATGATACCGTGCGGCCTGGTAATGAGTTTATTATATCTCTGCAGTATCGAATCTGAAAACCCGAGATCTGCCAGGCTCAGCAAAGCGCTCGCCGTATCCAGGAGCCGAAGGACAACATTCTCTCCGTATATAGTGGGAACACACGAGACACGAACGTCGATCTGTTTGCCTTCCGCTTTAACGGAAAACCTGCCGTCCTGGGGAATGCGCCTTTCGGATATGTCCAGGTTCGCCATTATCTTGATCCTGGATATAAGCGCCGACTGGAGATGTTTTGGAGGGGAAGCAACTTCATGCAATATTCCGTCGACTCTCAACCTGATCCTGAGAGTCTCCTCTTCCGGTTCGATGTGTATATCGCTGGCGCTTTTTTTGACAGCCTCCATGATCAGCAGATTAACCAGCTTTATGACCGTAGGCTCTTCGACTATCCCCTGCAGTTTCTTGACATCTATCTCTTTCCCGGCAGGCGCGCCAAGCTTCTCCTCATCTATGGATTTTATCAATTCCTCCATAGTGCCCTTGGCGCCGTACATCTGATTGATCGCCTTCCTTATTTCGCTCTCGGTCGCTACGGAAGGCTCTATCACGAGACCCGTCTTGGAACGCAATTCATCCAACGCAAATACATTCCACGGATCGACCATCGCGCAGGTAAGCCTGTTGCCTATCTTCAACACGGGTATAAGTTCATATTTCCTGGCAATACCTTCAGGAACAAGATCTATTATCTTCTGATCTATCAGGTAGTTATTCAACTCTATCTTTGGGATATTAAGTTTTTCGCTCAGGAAGGAAACAAGGTCATCCTCCGCGATAAGCCCCATCTTGACCAGCACTTTTCGCAGGCGCTGTCCTGTCCGCTGCTCCTCCGCCTGCGCAGTCTTTAACTGCGCATCGGTTATGACGCCTTCCTCTACCAGGCTTTCACCAAGAGATTTTTTAACTTTTGCCATTTTTAGCTTTAGGCCTTCGCGTTTATAAGTTCCTCTATCTTTTTCAAAAGCATCTTGGAATCGAAAGGTTTCACGACGTAGGCATTGGCGCCCGCCTCTTCGCCCATCCTGATATCCGAATCCTGCGCGCGCGCGGTGAATAGTATGATCGGTATCCTGGAATACCGGCTGTCTTTCTTGAGAAGGGCGCAGACCTTATAACCATCCATCTTCGGCAGCATTAGGTCGAGTATTATCAGGTCGACTTTCTCTTTTTTGCCTTTCTCAAGACCATCCAACCCGTCATAGGCCGTGATGACATCGTAACCGGCCGCTTGTAATTGATATACCATCGTAGACACGAGATCCTTTTCATCATCGACCAGGAGTATCTTCTTCTTATCCATAAATAATCACTCCTTCTTGCACATATTTTTAACCAGCATTTCAATGGTAGTCTTAAGGGCGGATGAGACATCGGAATACGTGCTCAGTTTCGGGATAAAAGCGCTTATCCCGAGCTTCTCCGACCCTTTCAACGCCTTCATGTCAGGATGCGCAGTAAACATAACGACGGGCACTTTTAAATTGATTTCGCGTATCTTCTTCAAGGTGGCTATGCCGTCCATACCTGGCATCATATAATCGAGAACGATCACGCCGGGTTTCTTGTCCTCCATCAGTTCCAGCGCTTCAGCACCGCTTTGCGCCTTCACTAAATTATATCCCCAGGTCTCTATAACGGACCCCATGATCTCTAAAAAATCCAGTTCATCATCAACTAATAGTATCGTTATTTTTGCCATGCGCCTTCCCTCGTTTTAACGGCAGTATGAAATGAAAGGTGCTGCCCTTGCCGACTTCCGACTCTACCCATACTTTACCATCATGTAATTCGATGACGCGCTTGCATATGGCCAAACCTACCCCGCTGCCAGGGAATTTCCTCGTCAATGAACTGTCCGATTGCCGGAATTTGTCGAATATCTTCTCGAAGTCCTTCCTATCTATTCCTATACCGGTATCTTTCACGCTCACTTTGATAAAATCACCGTCCGCGCTATACTTGGCGGAAACGATCTTGATAACCTTGCCTTCCCCGCTAAATTTTATCGCATTAGAAATAAGGTTATTTACGGTATGGAATATTTTACGCCGGTCGGCTTCGACCTTCCCGATAGTCCTGTCCGGCTCGAAGACTAGCAGAATTCCGCTCGAGTGCGCCGGCTCGGCAGACATCGCGATCGCCCCTTCTATGACCTCGTTGATGTCGACTTCCGTCTTCAAAAGTTCGACCGTGCCGGACTCAAGATCCGCCAGCAGGAAAAAGTTATCAAGCAGGAAGGCAAGCCTGTCGATATTGCGGTTCGCCATATCGAGGAACCGGCGCTGCTCTTCATTTAAGGGCCCCGTAATACCGTCGGCAACCAGCGATATCGAGCTTTTGATCGTCGACAAAGGCGTCCTCATCTCGTGAGCGGCTATCGCCAGGAATTCCGTCTTTAACTTTTCTACCTCTTCCGGTTCCTTACGAAAAGATAAAGCATATAGAAGACGCGTAAAAAAGGTCTTCATGCCGTTTTTTGGAAGCAATGAAGACCCTTTATGTGCATTTTTTGTACCCAATCAGGACACCCTGTTTTGTAATCTACCTGCCTTATTATATGCTGATATAACAAAATCTTTAGATAAGTATACAGTATACTATGATGATAGTCAAACTCTTGCGAACCCGAAAACAGGTTCCTGTATTTCCTGATTATGCGATCTTTACCACTATTACCGTTATATCGTCATGCTGACCGGATGCCGGCTCAAACTTTCTCACATCTGTTTCTATAGCGGCAAGGGTATCCCCGCAGGAGACTATGGCCATGAATAAACTGGCGGGGATGCCTTTACCGGAAACATCCCCTATCATTACGCCGATCTTCCCTTCGGAAAATTTTACAAAATTATACATTTTGGGGGAGGCAGGACGCCGCGACAAAGACGAGCAAGAGGCCTGCGCAGACCAAATGATATAGAGGGATTTTTTTAAGAAGCGGGATTCTCATCTTCTAAAATGAGTAGTGGTAACAAAGTAGCTGATAGAAAGAAAAATATAACCGCTAATATGAAAATTCGCATCTAAGCATCCCTGCTATTTTTCCTTCCCTTTCATCAGCAGCTTCCATGGATGCTGTTTTATATCTTCGCTGAACTCTTTGAAGTTGACGGCGGTCGATTCGAGATTTGAGGTTATGCTGTCGATCCTCGTCTTGTTATCGGCGACCACCGAATTCACATTCGAGGTCAGCAACTTAACCTCGGAGAGCGTTTTTTCAAGGTTGGCGGAGATCAAGTCGGCCTGTTTCATCAGCCGCCTCATCTCAACCGGATCTTCACTCATGAGAACGGCGCCCTCCTGCACGAACGGCCTGCCGGCCGAACCGGGAGTTATGCCTATATACGCGTCTCCTATCATGCCGGAGGTGGAAATAAAAGCTACCGAATCTTCGTGTATCCGCGCTTTTTTGTCGACGGCAAGCACAAGCTCGATCTTCGTCTCCGGCACATATTTAAATTCTATCTTTTCGACCCGCCCCACGTCGATACCGGCGAGCTTTACTATCGAATCCGGTTTAATGCCCTCGGCGTAATTGAAATAGGTTTTGAGCCTGTAAGGCCTGGCGCTTAAGTCCGTCGTCTTCGCGTAAAAGACTACCGCGGCAAGAAGCCCGGCCACTACGATTATGCCCGTCTTAAACTCATTAGTGATCTTCATATCAAAGCTCTCCTTAAGTTATACTTTAAATACGAAATTCTAAATACGAAATTCGATATTCGAATTTCGTTATTTCATAAGCTGCTCTAAGTAATCGTCCTTCTGCTGGAAGAACTTTATCGGCCCGTCGGGCGAGCCGGAGACGAACTGCCGGACCATCTGGTTAGAGCTTTTACGTATCTCGTCCGGCGTGCCCACTTCGAGGACCCTGCCCTCATAAAGCATCGCGATCCTGTCGGCGATCGAGAATACGCTCTTCATGTCGTGCGTCACTACAACACTTGTTATCGCCAGCTTCTTCGATAAATCCAATATCAACTTATCTATAACACCGGAGACTATCGGGTCCAGGCCCGCGGTAGGTTCGTCATAAAATACGATCTCCGGATCCATGGCAATGGCCCGCGCAAGACCTATGCGCTTTCTCATCCCGCCCGAAAGCTGGCTGGGCATAAGGTCCTCGAAGCCCCTTAACCCGACCAGCTCCAGCTTCATCTTAACCACTATATCTATAACGCTCCTATCGAGCCTGGCATGCTCTTTTAACGGAAGCGCGACGTTTTCGCCTACGGTCATCGAATCGAAGAGCGCGGATGATTGAAACGACATCCCTATCTTTCGCTTCACTGCATCCAGCTCATCCTCATTCAACGCGCTCAAATCCTTGCCCAAAAGAGCCACCTTGCCGGAATCGGGTTTAAGCGCACCGATCAGATGGCGCAGGAAAGTACTCTTACCGCACCCGGATCCGCCCATAATAACGAATGTCTCGCCTTTGTATACATCGAGACTTATACCGTTCAGGACAACCCTGTCGCCGAATTTCTTTACTACGTTCTCAGCCTTTATTATGATCTCGCGTTCCATAACTTTAACCTACTTCTGCGTGAAATAAAACAGCCCTGTTAAGATGCAATCGAACAGAATGATCAATATGAAGCTCGTCACAACGCTCAACGTCGTTGCCTTGCCCACGCCTTCGGCCCCGCCTTTTGTCTTTAGTCCTGTATAGCATCCGACCATCGATATCGTTATCGCAAAGACGACGCTCTTGATAAGACCGGTCCATACATCCTTCCATTGCATGAACTTGAACGAAAATGTAATGTACCTGTAAGGATCGAGACGCAGGTTGAATACTCCTACGAGGAACCCGCCGAATATGCCGATCAGGTCGGCCATTACCGTAAGGCACGGCAGCATAATAAGAAGCGCCAGGAATCTCGGTACGACAAGGAAACGGATCGGGTTCAATGCCATCGTCTCGAGCGCTTCAATCTGCTCGGTGACCTTCATCGTACCAAGCTCTGCCGCGATCGCCGCGCCGACACGGCCCGCGACGACGAGGGCCGTCAGGACGGGCGCCAGTTCCCTGGCCAGCCCAACGGCCACCATAGGCGCCACATATATATTGGCGCCGAACCTCGAGAGCTGGTACGCAGACTGCATTGCGATTACTATACCGGTAAAAAACGATACGAATGCCGCTATCAAAAATGAGCCTGCGCCCGTAAAGACCATCTGGCTGAATATGCTGTCGGGTTTTGCAAATTTATTCTTGAATGGCCCTGCAACAAGCCAGTAGATAGTATCAAAAAATAAGGCCAGCACGCTCTTTGCCTGCCGGCCTGTTCCGATAAGACTCGCGCCTATTCTTTCGATAAAATTCACTTTTATAACCTCGCTGCGGCCTCTTCCTCGCTAGCCGCTATAACAAATAGCTTGTCCAGTTTAGTAATCTCAAAAAGGCTCTTCACTTTCGGCGACATCCCCGCGATAGCCATCTTACCGCCGTAAGAGCGCATATTCTTCAATATCCCCACCAGGGTCGCCAGGCCCGATGAATCGACGTAGCTCACCTTAGACAGATCGATGATCATCCGCTGCGTTTTCTGGGCTATAAGTTTATCGAATGCTTTCTTTATGTCAGGGCTGGAGCTTATATCTATATCGCCTTCCACGCGGCATACGGTCAAACCGTCTCTCGATTCCGTCTTTACGGCCATAATTTCTTCTCCATTCTTATTTTGTTGCCTTTACTGTTAAAATCAACCTTATCCATCAGCTTTCTGATAATAAACATGCCCCGCCCGGACTCTTTCAGCATATTGCTATTCACCGTGGGATCAGGCACCTTGCGGGGATCGAATCCTTCGCCTGCATCCTCGATCTCGATAATAAACCTATCCCCATCCACCCAGTAGCTCACTTTGACAAGTTTTTTTCCGTCTAATTTGTTGCCGTGGACTATGGCATTGCGGACGGCTTCTTCAACGCACAATTTTATCTCGAATAACTTATCGTCAGTTACCTTGCACCGGGAAAGACCGTTTAAAATTTCGGATGAGGTTTTCCGTATATAACCGATTTCGCTGGGAAATTCTGCGATAGCCTGCTTCATAAAAGTATTATAGGCAGGAGACCTTCTTATATCAAGTATTTTTTAATGCGCCGGCCTCTTTTACTTCTTTTCAGCCTTTTTTTGCGGGTCGTACTTATCGATAACCTCTTTAACATCCTCGACGCTGATAGGCTTTGTCATATACTCATCCGCCCCCACTGCCCTGGCCAATAATTCGCTCATATCCGCGTATCCGGTGATTATAACCACCTTCGATCTTATCTCCTTCTCTTTAATATATTTCGCCAATTCCAATCCTGTCAGCTGAGGCATATTAAAGTCCAGGAATACCAGATCGTAGCTCTTCGACAGCATAAGCCCAAGCGCTTCTTTGCCGTCATAGGCAACGTCTACCGCATAGCCCTTTTGGGCCAGGTTCTTTTTTAGAAGTAAAACAAAGTTTTTTTCGTTATCGGCAATAAGAATTTTCATCATCAATCCTCCATATCGCTTTTTTGCAGGATATCCTCTATTTTAACCTTTAAATCCACCGCTCCCACCGGCTTGTTTATATACGCCTGGCACTGTAATTGCATAGCCCTGGCCCTGGACGCCTCATCCCCTCTAGCGGTAACTACAATGACAGGGATCGGCGCAGTATCGGCATCGCCCTTCAATCTTTCCAATATTTTAAAACCATCGATGCGGGGCATCATTATATCCAGGAGGACCAAATCCGGTTTCAGGCTCCTGGTTAAATCAAGACCTTGTTTGCCGTCGTTGGCTATAGTCACCGTAAAATCACCTATTAATTCCAGGTTTCTTTTAACCAGCTTGGGAAAATCGACCTCATCATCTATAATCAAAATATTCTTCCTGCTAATTTTTCACCTCGCGGCCATTTTTAAAATAACGGTGATCTTGGTTCCTTTACCCAGCCGGCTTTCCGCGTATATCAAACCTTTATGCATATGAATTATATTCCGGCTGACAGACAACCCTAACCCAGTTCCGCCGTCCGGTCCCTTGGTGGTGAAGAAAGGATCAAAGATCTTATTTATGTTATCATCCGAGACCCCGACGCCCGTATCTTCGAACTCAAATGTTACGGCTTTCTCTCCGATTTTGAGATAATCCCCCTGCCTTCTTCCCACTCCATTCCTTGCCCGCTCCAGCCGCCGACTATAACTACGGATAATGAGCCTGCCGCCTTCAGGCATTGCCTGGATGGCGTTCAATAAGATATTCACGCATACCTGTTCGATCTTATTCTTGTCTACCAGGATCTTGGCTCCATCGGTCATTAACTCTTTTACTATCTCTATATTCTCGAATTTACACCGGTTCTTCACCAGTTGCAGGGAATTTTCCAGGATAGAGTTCGCATCTTCCAATTGCAGGTCCAAAGCAGCTGCCCTGGAAAAATTAAGCAGGTTATCTATAATATTATCCGCCCTTTTCACGCCATCTTTGAGTATGGCTAAAGTTTCGACGATATCTTTATCTTTGCTGGCTAATTTGGCTTCCAGATAATCGACACCCTGAAGTATTATTCCCAGTGGATTTCTTACTTCATGGGCCACTCCGCTGGCCAGCTGGCCTATAGCGTTCAATTTTTCGGCCTGGATAAGCTGATTTTGCGTCTCCTGAAGCTCGATATACGCTTTCCTTATAGCTTCCTCCAGGCTCTCCTTTTCCTTCTTTTCCCTATGATACGCAACGGACCTTTTGATAGCCATATCCAGGGTGTATTCGTATGATTCGTCCTTTACCACATAGTCAGATGCGCCCTCTTTCATAAGCCCTACCGCCGCTTTTTCACTGCCCAGGGCAGTGATCACCACTAAAGGCATATCATTACCATTCTCGCGCATCTGCCTTAATATATCGAAAGCTGTCCATCCGGGAAGGCGATAGTCACAGACGATCGCGTCATAAGATCCTTTCAACAGCTTGTTCATCCCCTCTTCGGGATGTTCCGTTGAGTCTACCTGGTAATCCGTATTCTCTTTTTTGAGGACCCTTTTTGTAATCTCGACGTAGTCCGGATTGTCCTCTATCAATAATATCTTCATTTCCTCTCTACCCCGTTCGGCGAGTTAAGATTGAGGAGCCCCCAATACAATTCTATCTGCCTGATCACATCTACAAATTTTTCAAATTCGACGGGCTTCTGGATGAAACTATTACAATTGCAGTCGTATGCCCTTATTATATCCTCATCCCTTTTCGAAACAGTCAGGACCACTACGGGTATTCTTTTCAATTTGGAGTTTTGCTTTATCCGCTTCAACACCTCCAGGCCGTTTATTTTAGGCAAATTTATATCCAGCATTATGAGCCCCGGCCTGGGGCTGGAATCGGGATCCTTATACTGGTTTTTCCGGTATAGAAAATCGAGAGCCTCTTCTCCGTCCCTCACTATCCAAAGCTTGTTCAATACCTTCGCGTCTTTTAACGCTCTCCTGGTTATTTCGACATCATCCAGATTGTCTTCTACCAGTAAAATCTTTATCATGCTTCTTATCTCACTCATCTGACCCTCCGCCCTTTACCTGTTCATCCAACGCCTTCTTGAGATCTTCCGCGCTCACCAGGTTCTTATCTATCAGTATCTCGCCTATCCGCCGGCGGCCCATAACCGTTTCTTTATCCCTGGGAATCGTGAAGTAAAAGACCGAACCTTTTTTCTTTTCTGATTCTACCCATATATCCCCTTTGTGCATTCTGATAATTTTTTTAACTATGGCCAACCCTGCCCCGGTCCCTTCGCTATCTTCTCTTCTGCCAAGCCTCTGGAAAATCTGGAAGATTATATTAAAGTATTTTTTATCTATGCCGGGGCCGTTATCCTTTACATAGAATTTATAAAAATTATTTTCTATGTCACAGCCGATCTCTACTATCGGCTTCTTTTTATCATTGAACTTGATGGCATTCAGGATCAGGTTTGCAAATGCCTCGGTCAGCCTGACCCTATCGCAAAATATCCTGGGCAGTTTATCCTTTATGAATATCTCCGCGTTCTTTTCCTTTGTTATGTATTCGAGCCTGAACTTAACCTCATCTACGATCTCTTCTACATTCACATCTTCGGAGAGATTCCTCGTTCTTTCCATGCGCGATATCTCTAATAGATTTTCTATAAGCTTCTGCATCATCTGGCAATTCGCCCTTATCCGCTCCAGATATTTTACCCCTTCCGCGTCCATCCTATCCTTGTAATCCGTCTCTATGAACTTGGAGAAAGCATCTATCGACCTTAAGGGTTCTTTCAAATCGTGCGATACGATATAGGTAAAGTCGTCCAGCTCTTTGTTTATCTCCCTGATTTCATCTTCCGACTTTTTCCGGTCTTCGATATCAAGGAGAGTGCCGTTCCAAAAAGAATTACCGGCGCTGTCAACCCGCGTAGGCGCAGAACTGCCGAGGATGGTCTTTATCGAGTCATCAGATGCCCTGACCCTGAACTCATGCTGCCATAGCGCTTGGGTCTTCGCGGAAACAAGGATAGATTCTCTTAGATGCCCTACATCTTCGGGCAGGACGTGGCTCCAGGCCATGGAAAAGTCCTTCAGTATATCATCCGAAGAGACACCTAATAGCTCTTTTATGCCGCGGCTCAAAAAAGTAAACTCCATCTTGCCTTCCGGCGTCATCTTAAACTCATACACCGCTCCGGGAACTGCATTCGTAATTCTGACCAGGTTCTCTTTACTCTGGCGCAGCAGCTCCTCCGCTATCCCCGTCTGGATTACCCTGGCAGCCATGGTACTTATATTTTCGAGCAGCATAAATTCATCGTCAGAGATGGTATGCTTGGAAAAAAGCGCCAGGACACCGATTGCTTCGCCGTGAGGAGGGTGCAATTGAAACCCGGCGAACGAGACCAGGCCCAGTTCTTTTGCCCAATCGTGCTTATGAACATGCGGATCGTTGGCAACATCATTGGTAAGGAATGAAGGGTATTTCCCGGACGCAATACCGCCGATCTTGTAGCATCCGAAAGGTACCCTGGTATGTCCTCCATCGATATGCGTATATCGTCCGGAGCTCGCGACAAGATGCAGGCATTTGTCCCGGCTGCGGCACACATGCGGACCTTCCGTTATCCCGGCATGCGGGCATCCCGAATCGCACCGGTCCCCGCGATCGATGAGCCAGATACGGGCAAAATCGGCATTGAATATATCCACCACCCCGTCTGTAATCTTTTTGAGCTTTTCGTCAAGGCTTCCGACATCAAGCAAAGAGGCCTGCATCCGGTTTATCTTACGGATACCTTCTTCCGCCCTTTTGCGCTCGGACATATCCCTGCCAATACCGGCTACCCCGATAACATTACCCGCCGCGTCCTTTAATATCTTACCCATAATGGAATGGGGGATAAGCTTATTCGATTTCGTAATGACATTTGCTTCAAGCGAAGCATGGCCTTTTTCTATTGCTGCCGCGATTGCTTTAAATACTTTCTCTTTTTCGCTTTTTTCGAAAAATTCGGCCACGTCCATGACTGCCACTTCTTCTTTCGTATGCTGCGTAATCTCTTCAAGCGCTTTGTTCCACATCAGAAATTTCCCGTTTAAGTCCAGGACAAAGAACGAGTCAGACAAGGCGTTGATCGCGTCCGAGAATTTTCTCTGTTCGGTTTTGAGCGCATCCTCCGCCCGCCTCTTCTCGGTAATATCACGGCCTTCGGGAACCATAAAAACAACCTTCCCGGACGTGTCTTTAATGGGCTTGAGAGAAAAATCTACATAATGAAGGCCGCCGTCTTTTGCGATATGAGTTGCTTCGAAACGTATGAATTCTCCCCCGGCTACTCTTTTTACGGCCTGGCGGAGCCTCTCCTGCATATCCGGAGAATGCGTCCACCATGGCGTCTCCCAGAAGGGTTTACCCAAAACTGCGGATTCTTCGATACCGGCAAATTCCAGCGCCGCCCTGTTCGCTTCCACCACCTTCCCATCCGGCGTCATTAAACCGATGAATTGGAATGTCTGGTCAAATATAGCGCGCGCTTTCTGCGCGGCCTCCCGCATCCTCTCTTCCGCAACCATCCATATAAGCTTTGCGCTATAGCTGTTTATCAACTCAACGCCCGGCGCTTTGATCTTAGCGGCATCTTCCCGGACTTTATCATCCCCTGTAGCGTTAAATATCAGGCTAAGTCCCTTAGCGTTTATAAAGTTCCTGTAATCGCTTGTTGTAGGTATATTTAACTCTTTGGCCAACTTTATTCCCGGAGCATCCTGATCGATGTCAGCTACGCCTGCGACATCTACCGTATCGATTCCGGAAAATAAGCTTATAAGCTCGCTGCCGCTTTTGCCCGCCCCGATTATAAGTATCCCGATCTTTTCTTTCACCCTTTTGTCCTATTGGTCAAAAAAATACCCAGATATATTTATATCCGGGCTAAGTTAAAGACCTGATTCTCCGGCCTTACATATGTAATTGCCTGCCATCAGCGCCTCTTTTGCGTTTAGAAATCGAATTTATTTAAGTCATTTAAATCTACCATCCTTTCTATTTGTTGTCAATCCCATTCATGTCGTACTTTTTCATTTTGCATGCATATGTTAATAAAAAATCCAGGCCGGGCGGCATAATAACCGCGCCGCCCGGCCAAGCCTGCAAACATCCGTTACCTGTCCTGCGCTTCTCCGGGAAACGGCCCATCCTCCCCGGCCGGCCCATAATCTCCGCCCGGTCCGTTTTCTCTCATAGACCCATGCCCTCTACCCGGTCCGCCCATGGCGCATTCGCGCTCCGGCCCCTTACTCTTACACAGCTCTTTAAACTTCTCCTGCTGCTGCGGAGTAAGGATATCCGTGATCTGTTTATCGCCCTTCTCCTTTATCTCGCTCATAGCGCCGCGGATACTCGCCCCGAGATTGTCGATCTCCCGGCGCGTCTTTTCCAGGATCTCTTTAACCTTACCTTTCTGATCTTCGGTAAGCTCCAGCTTTACAGCCAGCATATTAAAGATATCCCCGCCGCCTTTCCCGCCGCGGAATTTTTCCGATGGGTGTTGTCGCGGTCCATGCCACATAAAACGTTCGGCCTTTTCCGTAAAGCATGGTTTTTCGCGGCACGGCCACGGCAGGTTAGCCTTACTTGTTATTCCTGAGCCAACCAGCACTCCCAGCAAAACACAGAGCACCGTCAATATCGCTACATACAACGCATCCCTGTTCATACCAACCACCTTCCTTTCTTCTTTTTTTTAATTTTGCGCTCCCAGTATTACCCCTAACGCCATCTCTGCCGTTACGGTATTTCCGTTCAACATATTATCTTCCAGCGAATTTTCGCTTACACCGCGCATAGAATTTATGACCAAAAACAGGGTTACCGCTATAATGGCAAAGGCTGGTACGGGTATAAGCCTCCGGGCAAGGCTGCCGATTCCAACCAGCGGAAACCCTTTCGCATGTTTCTTTTCATCGGCAATCTGTTCGCGTAAACGGGATACCAGATAATCCTGCGGTAAAGTCTTACGCTCTATTCCCGAGACAAGCTTCTTGACCAGGCTAAGTTCCGATAATTCTTTCTTACAGACAGAACAACCGGTAAGATGCGCATCGATCATAGCAGACTCGCTGTCTTTTAACTCTTTATCGAGGTATCGCGACAACATCCTTTTTACTTTCGCGCATTCTTTCATATTGCTTCCCCTCCTTCCTTAACGAGCTCCGCCTTAAGGAACTGCCTGGCGCGGTAAATTTTCGATTCCACCGTCCCTATACTGCAGCGTAAAATTTTTGCTATTTCACTATAACTTAATCCTTCGATATCTTTAAGGACCATTGCCGCCCTGAATTTAACCGGCACTTTCTCCAGCGCTGCCCGGAGCATCGCCGCTCTTTCCTTTATTAATAATGTACCCCGCGGCCCCTCGCCCGCGGCAGCACCGCCCTCGATAGCGCCTTCATCTCTGACAAACCTGCCTCTCTTGCGCAGGAAACCATATGTTGTATTCACGGTTATGCGGTAAAGCCATGTCGAAAATTGGGAATGTTTCTTAAAAAATTTCAAACCCTGGTAAACTTTCAAAAATACCTCCTGCGCTATGTCTTCACTCTCCCTGTCTTTTCCAATAAGAGAATAGACTATATTCAGGACCCTATCCTGGTATTTCCTGACCAGTATCTCGAATCCCGCCTCTTTGCCCTCAAGAAACTGCTCTATATACAGGGTATCTTCGTTCATTTGAGTTTCCTTAGTATTAGACGCAGGTATGCGGAATTTATTCCCGAAAAATTTAAATTTTTTTGCCGGGATACGAAATATGCCGCAACGGCAGGGGGGTAAAATCGTTACCTGATCTTTAATGCCTTCTCGATCCTGGAAATAAGCTCGCTTGTTTCTATGGGCTTTATTAGAAAATCGACCACACCCAGTTTATACATCATAGTTCTAACCTTATCCGTATCAAGGGCCGTAAGCGCTATGATAGGGACTTTCTTCCCGGCAGGATCTTCCCTCAGCATCTTACATACTTCCATCCCATCCGTCTTCGGCATAAGTATATCCAGCAGTATGATATCCGGATTGAACGATTTTACCAGCAGCAGGATACCGGCTGCATCCGATATCGTCTTTACTTCAAACTTTCCTGCCCTCTCCAGATTGATCTTCGTTATTTTCAGAAAAAGATCTTCGTCATCCACAATAATCACTTTTATCTTTTCCAAGTTATCTCCTCTCGGGTATTTTAAAAATGATGGTAAATTTAGTGCCCTCACCCTTTTTGCTCTTTACGCTGATCAAACCTCTATGTATATCAATTATGCTCCTAGCTATCGAGAGCCCAAGGCCCGTACCTTCCGTTCGATCCTTTGTGGTAAAAAACGGGTCGAATATCTTATTTATTATAGCTTCATCTATCCCCGCGCCCGTATCTTCCATCTCCACGACTATGGCCTCTTCCCCCAGCCTGAAGATATCTCCTTCCCTGCCGCCAACCCCGTTTCCCGATATTTTTAATTTCGACAAATAAGAACGGACATAGAGTTTCCCGCCTTTAGGCATGGCATCCACCGCGTTATTCAAGAGATTGATAAAGACCTGCCCTATCCTTCCGGCATCCACATATGCCTTGGGCAGGCCATTACTTAATTCACGGACAACTTCTACGCCGCTGCCTTTAATCCTATACTGCACCAAGCCCACGGAGCTTTCGATTATGGAATTAATGTCCTGCGGCTTTGTTTCAAATTCCTGGGACCTGGAAAAATCAAGGAGCGCGCGCACGATGCCGTCAGCCCTCTTTACGCCGTCCTTCATCATCTGGAGCACCTCGTAAATCTCCTTACCAACGGACGGCGATACGCCCTCAAGATAATTTATACCCTGTAGTATTATCCCGAGAGGGTTCTTTACCTCATGCGCAATGCCCGAGGCCATCCTGCCTACGGCCTCCATCTTTTCGGCGTGGACAAGGTTGGTCTGAGCCTCTTTTAATTTTTCAAGGCTATTTTCCAATTTTTCCCTGACCTGGTTATTGTCCTCCAGCATACTGGTTATTACTTCGCGGGTTTTTCTCTCAGCTTCCAATACCTCGACCAGCCTCTTCCCCTCTTTAGCGCGCTCGGTGATATCGCGGGCAATACCGGCTGTGCCGACAATTTCCCTCTTATCATTGTAGATAGGCGTCCTGATGGTTTCGACGACTAACTTTTCCCCTTCTTTTCCCGTCAAAGACTCTTCAAGAGATTTTTGCCTGCCGGAGAGCATGACCTCTTTGTCGTAGATCGTGTTTCTTTGCGCCGACTCTTTTGGCCAGATATCAAAATCTGTCTTACCGATAATCTCCTGCGGCCTGATCCCGCAGAATTTTCCAAAAGGCTCATTTACCATGATAAATCTGCCTTCGTTATCTTTGAGCCAGGCGATATCCGGAATATTATTGAGAATGGCCTCCTGCTGCAATTGAATATCCCGCAGCCTGTCCTCCGTCTCTTTACGCTCGGTAATGTCTAACGCCGTGACTACAAACCCCGCGACATCTCCGGCATCATTGCGTATTGCGGTCCTGGAAAAAATAACCGGTATCTCTTTTCCGTCTTTTGACCGGTAAGCAGTTTCTACATTAGCGATGATCCCGTTTTCCCCCAAGTCGCTAAGCAATAATTTGACGGCATTCTTTTGCGGCATGACTGTCTCTACCGGCTTTTTGATCAGTTCACCTTCTTTGTATCCGAGCGCTGCTGCTATGGCGCGGTTGGCCATGGTTATTTTACCTTCTCTGTCGACCAAAATTAAAAAATCGGGAATAAGGGAAACAACCTGGTCAGCGACGAGGGCCGGCGTGAGTATCATCAATTTATATCTGGCGACGGCGTAGCCCATACACGCGATCCACACAAAAATATTGATGTAACCGAAGGGGTACAATCCTATTTTAAAAGTGGGGATAAAATCCAGCGCGGCGGCATATCCTATGAGGATGGCGCTAAATACAATCTTTATTCTTTTATTCTCGATCGATAATTCCATCTTTCCCCGTGACGACCAAAGGTTGTGAAAGGTTGCCAGCATCAGCGCGATAAAGAAGGCAAGGAAAGGATAAGATAGAGGACCGTATAAAGGGTATAATCCCCAAAAATATCTTGTTGTACCAATAACAAAAGCAGGGTTGAATCCTGAAAGATAGAAAATAAACGCCAGAGAATAAATGGATATGAGTAAGCCCTTTTTCCCTTTCAATGATTTTGTAAGAGCCTTTACAAAGAAATAAATATTAGGCGCGATAGCGATTATGCCGAATTGGGAATAATACCGGCACCAGGCCAGCGCCGTTGCGGATTCTTTGCTTAAATAGATCATGGAAAATCCGGAAAGCCATATGAAGACGCTCAGACAGGATAACGCGAAGAAAAAATTTATAGGCGCTCTTGTATCCTGCGAGAATACGATCATACCCAAAATCAAAGCCGATATAGCTGCAACGCCTACGGGAATAGCATAGAAATTAAAAGCGTAATCTGTAAGGATGCTCATTACTGCCCTTTCCTGAGCGCTTCTATTTCTTTCTTAAGCTCGATTATCCGCTCTTCCCTGCCCACGCTTGCCTTGTAAAAAACTTCCAATTCCTGCAAACGCCTGCGCGCTTCTTCTTCCATCTTCCTGCGCTCGGTGACGTCTATCCCGATCGCCAGTAAACTTTCGACATTACCACCGGCGCCTTTGATAGCCCTGTCGTACCACTCTATTTGAAACACGCGGCCATCCCGGGCTAAAACAGGATTAACATAACCTTTGGTCGGGATACCGCTTAAGCCATGTATAAACACTTCGCGCGTTTTCTCCCGGATCCCTTCCGGAAGAAATGTTTCGAACCAGTCTTTGCCCTTAACCTCTTTCGCGCTGTAACCCGAAATCTGTTCCATGTAAGGGTTAAACGTGATAATGCGGCCTTTGGTGTCCAATAAAAGTAAAATGACCTGGGCCGTATCAATGATACTTTCGGATAATTCTTTTTCTTTTACCAGATCTTCCTCGGCCCGCTTGCGGATTGTAACCTCATCCATAAGCTGTTTGCGCTGTTTAAAAAAATTCTCTATAAGATGCGCGATGCGGCCCAGTTCATCCTGTTTATATGCGAGGCGCGCCAAGTACGACGGGTCTTCTTTGAAAAGAGACCGCAGTATAATCCCCATAGGCCTTATGACCCATAGGACGATCGAAGCTATGACGATGAAAAGTATCGCTACTGCAAAACCAACCAGCATAAATAGCGTCGTGCGGGAGAAAGCGTTGAAAGCTTGGATGAAATCCGACTCGGCTTGTATCCTCATTGCGGACACAGGAAGGCCGTTCCATCCCGGGAGGGTCCTGAAGAATGCCAGAAAGCCTTTTTTGACATTTATTTCCGTAGAGCCAAAGGCTGAAACGGCGCTGATGGTTACGCGATTACCGCTCACATCCGAAAGCTTCTTCAGAAAATTTCCATCCCACAGTCTGCCGGCAAAAAAATATCCCTGCGGCGGCGTCTTGCGTTCTTTGTCATCGCCTGGATGTATCGTAGCGCCACGTATCTCCATGATACCTTTCGGAGTATTGACAAAGAAGCGGCAAGAGGGAGATTTGCCAAAAAGCGTGCGGATCTCACCCTTAGGAAGCGGCAGGACATCATAGAAGCCGTCATCCAGGTCCTGAACCTTATAGGAAAGATTTTCATCGAGCCCGTACACCCATACGGCATTGGCTTTATAGGTGGGCATAGACGTTTCAATATTAGCTTTAGCCCATTCCTTATCCCTGGTACGCATGAATGCAGCCATCTCATCCCGATATATGTAATCATAAACAAACATATCGAGAGACTCGCCTATAACATTATTCACCTTATCGAACTCTTCTTCCGTTTCCCTGGCATCGATCTTGAAAATCCTCTCGATACCCCGCTTCTCGATGATGTAGAAGAACAGGACGGCCGTCACGAAAATCAAAAAACACAGGACAAATACAATGATCAACCTTGTTTGTATCCTCATGAACCTATCCCTCCGCGGACAAATTGAATAAAAAGGCTGATATCGGTAGTGATCATTGGGCTGACGCTAAAGCAGGATGGTATAACAACGGGTGAGAAAAAAAACGCAACCAGCATAACCGCAAACGCTTTTCTAGGCATGGGAGCCTTCCCGTTAATTAATGAATAGTATATCACATAAACAGTTTATGTAAACATTATCCGCAAGCCCGGGAGAAAGAACATGTTGACCCCTGGATAAAAGAAGAAGTATAATGTTTCAAGCATGATATATTACCCTATAAGCGCACTTTTTAACGCAATAGGTTCCACCCTGCTCTGCCTTCTTGCTCTCAGGTATAATGCCAGATCAGAGCTTAATAAAGCCTTCGTATTTCTTTCCGCCAGCATAGCCGTTTGGGCCTATTGTTATTTCTTCTGGCAGCTATCCAATAACGCCGAATCGGCGCTTTTCTGGTGCAGGGCCCTTATGACAGGCGTTGTATTCACGCCATCGACCGTCTTCCACTTTTCCACCGTCCTTATCGACAAAAAGAAAAAGTTTCTTAACTACATATATTTTTTCTACGCGCTTAGCGTGATCTTTTTCATTTTGAATTTTACGCCGGCTATCGTAAAAGGCGTCGAGCAACGATTATTCTTTAAATTCTGGCCGGTTCCGGGATATGCGATGCTGCCGCACTTTCTCATGTTTGCCGCGTGTTTTACGTGGTCTCTCGTACTTATGTTTAATGCGTTAAAAACTGCCGATGGTATTAAAAGAAGGCAGATCAAATATATCCTTATCGGAATAGCCCTGGCTGTTTTTGGCGGAGGAAGCAATTATTTACTATGGTTCAATATAATGATTCCGCCTGTCTTTAATGCCGTCGTGCTCGGTTATGTTGCTATGTTTTTTTACGCGATCGCAAAATACCGTTTTATGGATATACGCCTTGCGATTACGCGCGTAACTATCTTCTTTTTAGTTTATACGCCCCTCCTGGCCCTGCCTTATATATACGGCTATAAGTACAAAGATTGGTTCTGGGCCATGACTTTGACATGGTGCATGGCTATGATCGGCTCCCTGATCCTTAAGATCATACAAGAATCTATAGAAAAACAGCTATCGAGTAAAGTCGATATAGTAACAAAGGACCTGAAAAAAGTCAGCGACGCGCGCAATGATTTGGAAAGAGAGATCTCTGAACGCATGAGAACGGAAAAAAAACTTCAATCAGCCTATATGGAACTTGAAAAAACCCAGAATCAGCTTATCCATGCCGAAAAGATGGAAGCGATCGGCAGAATGGCCAGCGGCGTAGCGCATGAAGTAAAAAATCCGCTGGGGATCATACTGCAAGGAATAAATTATTTCGAGGGCCAATTACCTTCGACGCAAAAAGAAGACCAGGAAATACTTAAGATCATGAAGATCAACCTTAAGAGAGCCGACAGCATTATAAGCGCGCTTCTTAATTTTTCCAGGGATGAAAAAATAAAAATGAAATCCGAAGACGTAAACCCGATAATAGAAAGCGCTCTTGGTTTAGTAAAACATAAATTCGAAATGGCCGGCATCAAAGTGTCCAGGGAATTGGCGGGTGACCTGCCTAAAATCGCGGTCGATCAAGGAAAGATCGAGCAGGTATTTATAAATTTATTTAACAACGCGATCGATGCTATGCCTCGCGGAGGAGAGCTCTACATCCGTTCCTACCTGACAAGCTTTGACAAGTTAAAAAACACAGCTGAATATAGAAATAATGTTTTTTTTAACCTTGGCGAAAAAGCGCTTGTTGTGGAAGTGGAGGATACGGGTGTCGGCATGGATGAGGATACAAAGGAGAAGATCTTTGAACCATTCTTTACTACAAAAGGAAGGACGGAAGGGACCGGCTTGGGGCTTTCGGTTACAAAGAACATAATGGATATTCACAGAGGCCTGATCAATGTCGACAGCGTACAAGGCAAGGGTACAAAATTCACCGTTATCTTCAGGCTATCCTGAAGATGAAGAAACCTCGATTTTATCACGTATAAGGAATATACTCAAGGCAAACGCCCAAGACAATGAAGCTCTCCGGCCTAAAGGCCGGGGTTTCCATTAGCCTGTTGGCGGAACCCTCCGGAGCAGAAAACCCTGTAATTCGACGTTCGTCACCGCCGCGACCTCACGCATTCATCTTTGAGCTTGAAAGCTCGGGGTTTTCTGCGAAGGAGGATAAAAGAAGCCGCATAAAGCCGTGAAGATCGGCGTTACTGCATTCATATGTATTTTCTAATCATCATCCCATGCCACCGCATGTTTCTGCGTAAAATCTCTCATCATATCCTTACATTCTTGCATGTCCAGATCTATCAATCGCACTCCCTTAACCCGCAAATAGCCTTCCGGCCCCTTGAACGTTTCGTTCTCTCCTATGACCACGACTGGAATTTTATACGACAGTATAGTGTCGGCAGCTTCATCACACGGCGAGAGAGTCGTATATAGTACGCTCTTCACGTAATCCTTCTCTGTCAGTTTACCCGCATTCTCCAGACAGTCTATCTCCGAGTTAATGTTTGGGGAATCTTTCCGCCCTTTCTTATTATGCCCGCGGCCGATGATCACGCCATCCCTGACCAGGACGGATCCTTCAGGCATTCCGCCCTCAAGCAAGCTTTTCCGCGCTTCCTTTACCGCTTCCAGTATAAATTTCTCATGGGTCATTTCACTATCATCTTTACCGCCGATGGCGGGCTTGAGCGGGGTAACGGATGAAAGCCCAAATCCTTTTCTGGCGTCATTCAAAATTAAACCAGCCTCGTCGAAAGAGCCGAATCCTTCCGTCTGCACTCTGCCGGGACCTTTATAATTCATGAACCATGTCTCTATAATAGACGACGCGCCCGGAAAAGCCTGATTGAATTCATCCATATTTTTTATGCCGCCAAAACAGGTATCCGGCAACACCGCTATTAATTTATCGTCACGGGCTCCCTCGCCCTTCATCTTCAGGACCCCTATGAGCCTTGCCTTTACCACCTGGCCCCTTTTCAATTGCTTACCGATAACCAATGCATCCAGCGGGTCACCGTCGCCCCAGACCGTTTTCGGCATCATGCCATAGTTCGTCGGATAGCCCAGATATTTTACGACGCGGGGTTTGCCATTCTCCTGGTCCCATCTCATGACCCCATCTTCCCGGACTTCCCATTTCTCATTATCGCCAGAGCTGATCTCTATCACCACATTGATCGTTCCGTCGGGGTTGACCGGTTCATAGCCCGTATAAAAATTTTTCTCACCGCGCAGCTCATAAGGATTCGCCTGCAGGGCCGGACATTCGCTTACAGTACTCAGAATTATTAAAGCAGATATCAACAAAAAACTTTTAACCTTCATCATTGCCCCTCCCCTTTAACAGGCGTTACCCTCCGGTCATATTCCCTTGAAAGAAAAAACGCCGCGAAGAACCAGAATACAAGAAGCACTCCGGAAAGAGAGCTCGCGAACGTAACATACATGGCGAAACCGGCGACGGCGCTCCCGGCGCGCGTCTGAAAAACCTTCAAGAGGGCGTTGACGCCCGAACCGCATGCCTTGGCGCTGCGCGAGCCGAACATTTCGATCCATGCCTGGGCCTTATACTTGGCGGCCTGCGAGGTCGGGATATAGAGCTGTTTTAATGAAGGTGAGTTAAGGGCATAATTAAGCGCCTTGCCGGCTACCATGATCCAGAAAAGTATATGCACTGAAGGGCTTAGTTTAAAACCCACCACCATAATGCCGATTATGATCGGCATGGCGCACAGCGCCGTCTTCATTCCGAGCCGGCGCTGCACATTGCCTATGCCCAGCGCAAGGCATATGAAAGATACCGCGTTTACCGCAGTACCGAAATCGCCGAGCAGACGCGCCGTAGATACGTCTCCCACGGCGCTCTGGAACGCGAGCCGCTTGAAATTGAAATCGAATATCGTAACTATTATTTCATAAAAGCTTATGACAAGAAATATACCGAGAAGATATTTATCGGTAACAAGAAGCCGTAATCCTTCAATAAAACCGGCCCCGCCTTCTTTCTTGCCTTTCGGCAGAGGCGCCTCTGTGGCAGGGATCGTTGCGCTTTGCCGGGCCAGTCTCAGGGCAAACTGCCGGATTATCATTACTATGATCACGGTGTTGACGGCGCAGAATGCTACAAGGGGCGCGCAATTACGAAAACCAAGCAATGCCGGCAGATCCGTCGACTGCGGCCCTAAAATACCGCCGAATTGGCCAAACATGACGATCAGAAAAAAAGATTTTTTCGCGCATTCGGCGTCGATCGAATCGGAAGCATATGCCCAGAATAGCGCGATGAAAAGGGACCCGTAAGCCTCTACGAATACATACCACGCCCAGCCGAGCCACCGCGACGTGCTGGCTACTTTATTATCCAGTCCCAGCGTCGGATGATTGAACAAAAAGCTGAATATAAGCAGACCGCATACCATAACACCGCCGATTATATAAAAGAGCGATTGGCGTTTGAACTTGTCGACAAGGCGGCTGTACAACATTACCAGCGGGATCAGCACGGCAACAGAAAGCATTTTGGCCAGCGCCAGAGGCGAGGCGTCCTTATGAACGCCTTCTCCGATTATACATGCTTTGAACAACGCATCTTTCAGCGGACGCAGCGTCCAGTAAGTGCCGATAATTAAAGCAAATGCCGTTCCAAGCAGTAATGTCCGGATAAGTTCCTCGCGTGTAAAATTCCCGTACCACTTGGCCAGAAATCGTTTAATCAAAGAACCCTCCCTTTTGCGCGTGCCGCCGCTATCGCGTTCTTAATATCTTCCCATTTATAAACCTGGACCTTGTACGAACCCTGGTTCGCAACTGCCACCAACGGCTCCGGATGTTTTGCGTTACCCGGAAAAACCGCGACTGCGTCAGGCGAAAAATAATTTCCCAGCCACCCTGCCAATCCATCTACAGCGCCACCTGCCATTCTCTTCCGTAAATCAAAAATCAATAGATGCCCATAACGGCTCTTCGCTGCGCTATCTTCGCCTTCGTCAACCGCCAAAAGATAATGGTCTATTACGGCAAGGCCTTCCACGGATCTCGAAAAGACCGATTGCCCGACCGGCTTACCTGTCAGGGCATCCGCGCTCCTTCCGATCGACTTACCCGTCCAAACCCCTGTTTCAAGATCAAAAGCAAGTATCATGCCATCCCAATCGCTGGATAAAAAGACCATTCCATTCGATTCATCGATCGCGATACCTTCGGCTCTATGCAGCATAGGTTCATTGTCCGGGCGTGTCGATTGGAATTTCCAGCCGGGGTCCGGCTTAAAGTCCGGCATATACCGGCGCACCTTTCCCGTAAGCCCATCAACGACATATATCCGCCCCTTCGAATCACAGGCCATCCCGCAGAGTTTTTTGAATCCTTCGCCGGCTAAGAGCGGCGGGGGTACCGGCTGAAATACTGCCGGCGTTTCCGCGGTACGTTTGAACCGGTAAATCTGGTTGGCATTTTCGTCGCTTACCAGCAATCCTCTGTCCGGTAAAGCAATGATATCCACGACTTCGCCTGCAAAGAGGCCGGAATCGCCGATCGATCCCACATGTTTACCTGAATATGGATCAAAGATCTGCACCCTGTGATTTACCGCATCCGTAGCCAGTAATAAGCCATCGTCGGTGAACGCCAAACCATCAGGTGGATTGATAGAGGTCGAGGAAACGTCTGCCTTGCCCGTGCCAAACTCGCAGAAGGGACTAACCTGTAATTCCGGCGCCGGAGGGGTACTTTGTTCTTGTGAAAAAACTGCAGATAAAATTAAAACCAAAAATACTTGCATTACTCCAAAACAAATCCCGGCAGATCTTTTCATAAGCCCCTTCCTTTATATACAAGTTAAGTATACGGAAAATGAGGCTAAAATCAAGGGATTGGACTATTCCGTTTTACCAACCATTCGGGATTTACAATATTTTGATATTATGCTGCTGTCAGGGCTTCCTTGGCGAGTTTACTATATTCTTCAATCTTTTCGGCAGGCATTCTGCTTGCTTGATGAATTCTCTTTAATATTAGAAGCGGCAAGGCATTCTTCGACTTCCTTTCTATATGGCGCAGAACAAGGGATGATACAACCGCATCATATTCCCATTAAACTTAAAACCCATGGGATCACCTACATAAAATTCGACGTTTTTATATTTTCTCAGCTTGGCCTTTGCGAGCTCTGTCATCTTCTCGCTCAAAATGTTCTTTTATTACCTCAACTTTGTTTTCCATTTCCATACCCCTTCTACAACTATAGCGTTTGTTCTTACAGACTGCTCACGAAGCGGCGCCACTGGCGGACATTATCTTTTTCATTCGGTTTTTTCTACAATTTCATCCTCCGCCCCATATCCGGGCGGCGTCTTATGCCATTTATACCCATTGACCGCATCATCGTACCCGCGCTTAAAGAGTCTCTGCATTTCTTTTTTATCAAACAACTCTTTTGGATTAGGCTTAAAGTCGTATGGAATATATGCTAGATTAAAATCCAGGCCTCTTTTCTTCGCGGTGGCATAAAGTCTGTAGATATCTCCGTTATTCGCCGCCGCCACCACGGTATCAAGAGAGCGTATGCTTATACCCACCAGATCATCTTTTACCTGTTGTCTGATCGGCGACATATAAGCGTTACTTAAAATATAGATCTGCGGCCTGTATTTTGAAGGATCGATACCAAAGGCCTTAACGGCTCCTTCCATATTCTTTGTTAATCGGTCAATATAAAATACCCCTCTTATAGTACCGCCATCGACATGCATCTCATCATAAAGCTCACCGGTTGCGTCAGAAACTTTAAAATGAACCGGAGAAAATGTCATTGGTAGTGAACATGAAGCCAGGATAACCTTTCTGAACATTTTCAGTGAATCGGAGCCGCCCTTACACGCAAGCGCCCCCATGTCCCAAACAACAAATTCCTGCGCGTCAAGATTTACGGTCCCAACAAATAGTCTGCGGCCGCGTTTGTGTTCTTCGGCAACCTTCGCCATTACTTTTCCGTCCACGATGGCCGAGATCTTCCTGGCCAGAGGAGCAGCGCTCATAAGTGAATCTCCAAATAAAATGACAAAGAAGTTATTTTGCCGCATTACATCTTTGGTTGACATTGTGGTAAAAAACTCTTCCAGCTGGCTATCGTAATCTTTTCCCAAAAAAGCATACAAAGCTATGATCGATCCGCTGCTTACGCCTGTGATTATCTTAAAAAGCGGGCGCGAACCTTCTTTGGACCACCCTTTCAAGAGTCCTGCGCCATAAGCTCCGTTAGCCCCGCCGCCTGAGACGGCCAGCACCGGGTAGATCCTTATGCCAAGCAGATTAATGGGCCCTTCCTCTTTAAATGAATCGATTAAGCTCCTCTGCATAACGACAGGATCTGGATTGTCTATATCAGAGCGGATATCCGGCATGCCGCTAATGGTAACTTTTCCGTCAAAATCCATCGGAACTGCCTTCCGCGGCTGCATAGTAGCGCAGCCTTGAATCGACAGCATGCCCATTAAAAAAATAATTATAAGAAATCCTGGCATCCATTTTGTTCTCATGGTTCCCGCACTCATCCCCTTCTTTATTTATTCCTTACATCTACCAGGAAATCGTTTTACAATACCATCCGTCAGCACAGATGAGGGTTATTTTGAGTATCTCTTCGCATCCCCCTGGCTCGAGTGGATCTCCCTCTCCAGCTTTTCGCAATACTCGACATCTTTGGTAACGTCAATGTCGTACTTCTTGCCAAGTTCCTTTAGCGCGAAGACGGTCCTTCTTAAATACTCTTCCGCGTTGGCGTAAAACTTAGCCGCTCTCTGAGGCTCGTGCACGCCGTCACCATCCTCGATCCACCGTACGGCCTTTTTATAAAGCTTATTTGCCTCATCGAGCTTTGAGTTATCGGTCAATTCTTGCCGGCATTCCTGCCTAGACGCAAAACACTCTGAAGTCTTGACCAAACCAGCCGCAAACATTGCCAGTAAAACCAGACTGCAGATTCCGATATATTTTTTCATTTCACTCCTCCTTTTTTTGCACAGAAGCTTTTATTTTAAATTATATTTTTTCCAGATGTTCTCTTTTATCTGCTTTGCGTCATAAATCATCGTGGGAACATTTTCAGGCTTATCTTTAAAGCAAGCGATGGTTATAACAGTTTCTTTGTCATTAAAACGATAGCTTTGTCCGCTATAATAATAGGTGGCTCCATTAAAAGTTCCATACACATAGTCTGGGTTGCCAAAAACAGATGAGGCCCCTAACCCTTGAGCATCTACAGATGCTTTATACGACTCTCCTTTAATATCAGCTTTTTGTTGCAGAGGAACGAAATATTTATATTCATTTTTAAGGGTAACTTCGGAAAAATGCAATAAAGCAAAATCCGATGCTCGTGCCTCGCCTGCGTAGCCGCTACCGCTAAAAACTATTTTGTAGATATTATCTTGAATTTTCGAATATGTATATTTACCTGTAAAGCCTGTTTTTTGATCCCCAGATGCGCTACAACTTACACTAATACAAAATAACATAGTTAATATACAAGCCATTATTTTACGCATACCCGACCCTCCCATTTTTAAAACCATACCTTCTTACCAATTAAAAAATATAGAACCATGCCGATAATGGGCAAAATGAGTATCAGGATAATCCACAACGCCTTATTGCTCGTGTCCGCGGAACTTTTCAGAATATCAACAAGGGCAATAATATCCAGAGCCAAAACTATAAGCGCAACTATCCCTACCACGGCTCCTCCTTTATTATTTAATACGGATATCTTTAACGTTACCTAATATACCAAATGTCTGCAACAACCAGATGGCGACAACAATGATCACGACGACATTCAGGATACTCTTGATCTTGCCATCCATGGGTATATACGTATTAATCAACCACAGGGCCGCTCCGATAATGACTAAAACCACAACGACTGCAATTAATGACATATGGCTACCTCCCTTAGTTATGTTAACATTCTAAGAGCTGCTCGAAATTAAATCAATTGTACCTGGGTATAATCACCTGAGCTTTACAACCTCTTCCCTTATGCCAAAGGCTATTGCTTCATAGTCATCTTTGGCCCCAAGCCTTGCCCCTTCCTTCTTGAGTTCTTCAAAATCAACAGGTTTTCCAAAAGTTATTTTGATCGGATACGGCTTCGGGAACCGCCTTGTCCTCGGCCAGGATTCATATGAACCTTTTATATATACAGGAACCATCGGAATATTCAGTTCTTTTGCCAATATGCCGGCTCCTTTTTTGAATTTCTTAACCTCTCCGTCGATAGTTCTTTCTCCCTCGGGAAAGATACAGACTATCTTGTTATTCTTAAGAACATAAGAAGATGCCTGCATAGCTTCCACAAAGTGCATGCCCGGATCAATGGGAATGACCCTGATATATTTTATTATATTCCTGATCAGGAAATGGTCGAAAAAAGCCTCAAAACCGACGATGTAAAGGTCCTTTCGTAAACCTGCCGGCACTGAAGAAGCAACTATAAAACCATCCAGGTAGCTGCCGTGACTAACGCACAGGATACATCTTCCTGCCTTCGGAATATTTTCTGTTCCGGAGATCTTGAGCCGCCAGATCGTTCTGAAGACAAGGCGTAACATTCCGGTAAATAGCAGCATCCCCAGAATTGCCGTAAGATTGGGTGTTATATATAACTTTTTGATCATCTCCTTAGCGGGCTCTTTGTTCAAGACCTCATCCCATGAAGTTGGGATCTTGGCCTGCCCGGCGGGCCCTCCCTGAGCTTCTGTGCCCGTGGCCAATTTCTCTATCTCGAGAATAAGCTCTTTAACGGTGGAGGCCTGCGCCAATACTTCGTCAGGAATATGAGCGTTAAGTGCCTGTTCTAACGCCATCGTCAACTCCACACGGCCTAATGAATCTATGCCGAGATCTAATTCTAGATGGTCGGTCAGGACAATCTGCCTTTCTAATTTTGCATGTTTAGCCAGAACCTCCATTATCTTTTTGCCGGCGCCATCGGAGAGCAGTTTAAGGTCCTCCTCCGTAGCGGGGACTTCCTCTTCCTGCGCTACTTTTGATTTTATACCCTTAAACTCATCCAGATATTTTTTCTTTACCTCATACCTCATTATCTTGCCCAGCCGCGTGCGCGGTATGTTTTCCTTTACGATAATGAAGCCCTTGATGCGTTGGTAGGGAGCAAGGCTGTTGGATAGATTTTCCAGCTCCCACCTGAGTTTACTATTAAGATCACCCTCCCCGGCCTTGCGGCAATATTCGGCGTCCGGTACCACCACGGCAGACAAGCTCTGGCCCTCCTCTTCGCCGATACCAATAACGCACATCTCTTTGATGTAGGGGCTCTTGGCATAATGGGATTCAATCTCTTCGGGAAAGATCTTTTTGCCGGAACTTAAAACAATCATCTCTTTTATCCTTCCGGTTATATAGAGATAACCGTCCCTACCCATATGTCCCAGGTCGCCGGAGTAAAACCAGCCGTCCTTTAAAACACTCGAGGTCTCGTCCGGTCGTTTATAGTAGCCCTTCATAACGTTGGGGCCTTTGATAACTACCTCACCCATACCGGTTGCATCGGGATCTACAATTTTCACTTCTACATCCGGGATCACCTTGCCGACAGAACCGATCTTCTGCCTCCTCAACGGGTTAAAGGCTACCCCCGGCGATGTTTCGGTAAGTCCGTATCCCTCGAGTATCGTGAAGCCGATCTTCATTAGAAATCTCGCCGCCGCTTCATTTAACTTGGCTCCGCCAGAGATAAAAAATCTTAAAGTTTTGCCGAATGGCCGGTGTATCTTCGACAGAATTTGCTTGTTTAAATTTATCCCAGTAAGCCTTCTTACCTGCCACAATATCCATATGAGACCTAAAAGAGGGGCCTTGAACAAAAACGGCATCTTATCCATCTTGGCCGCAGCTTGCGCATAAAACATGTAAAAAAGTTGCGGTACGCCCGCCAGTACCGTTACGCCTGCCTCTCTCATCGATGTCAGCAATTCATCGGTCTTAAGGCTTGAAACATATGTGACGGGCGCCCGGCAAAAAATAGGTAAGATCAGCGTAACTATGAAAGGGAAGCAATGATGCAGCGGTAATATCGATATAAAATTATCCTTATCCGAGAAGAGCTTCAGCTTGTAGATACTTTGAAAATTAGAGCAGAAATTTTTATGCGTGAGCATTACTCCTTTTGGCTCACCAGTGGTACCTGATGTATATATAAGTGAAGCAATGTCTTCGGGAAGAACTTCTGGCCATGTAACACCTTCGCTCGAGGTAGATTTGACCTGCTCTAGACCTACGAAGTTATCTTTCTCTATATCCAGGTCCAGTATAACGATCTTGTTTAGTCCGGTTTTTATCTTATCGATCTTTTTTGCCTGAAAAACAGTATTGGAAACAAATATGATCTTTGCGGCACAGTCATTGATAAGGTTTTCTATTTCTTGCCCGGTCAATTGCGTATCAAAAGGAACCGAAACGAGGCCTGCGGTAATTATACCTAAATAGATTATTCCCCACTCCGGTCTATTCTCCAGACAAAGAGCGGCAAAGTCACCCTTTTTAAAACCTGCTTTAATAAGAAATACCCCTATCTTCAGAGAGAGATCTTCTATTTGTCCATATGACCACCTCTCCCAGCCAGAACCCTTCTTTATTTGAAGACATATCCTATCTGAATATTGTGAAGAAACTTGAGCAAATACCTTATGGATAACCAAATTTTCCTCCATTATAAAGTCTCCTTAAATCTGTCTAAGCATATTTTCATAAATTGATCGCGAAATTCATCAAACATTCTTTCCGCATGGCCTCCGTCTTTAATAATTGTCATAGCTTTGGGATCCAAGGCCTTTTCAAATAGACGCTTACTATGGCTTGGCTTTATGAGCCAGTCTTTTTCACCATTAAGAAATAGGATCGGCGTAGGCGATACCTTGTCAACGATATCGATGGGCCGAATCTTTTCTAAAGAAGGATTACCCGGCCTGATCCCCTTCCCCCGCCCTTTCATTCCAAAATTGAGTTTTAGGTCCTGCCACATGTCTTTTTCCCAAAAATGATAATTGATGCTTCCTAGATCTGCCGGAGGACTAACAGCGATCACGCTATCAATATTTTTATAGTGGCTCGCTTCGATCAATGCGATCGCCGCACCGAGCGAAAATCCGATCACGCCGATCTTCGTATAATGGTTTTCTTTGGCGTAGGCGATGATCGCCAACAGATCTTTTTGTTCATGCGCTGTCCATGTGAATGTGTCGCTAGACTTACCATGCCCACGAAAATCGAATGCAATGACATCGTACTCTTTGCTGAATGCATCGGCTATACTTCTAAATAAAAATGTATCTTTGTTATTATAAACACCATGCGCGATGATAATAACTTTGGAAAACCCTTTTTTAATATGAAAAAAGGCTATTCGTTTTCCATCTTCGGTCACGAGATTACCGGTCGTATCATTGATCTTTATGGGCTCTGTTTTTTGAAAATTTCCTTCAAAGATTGATTTAGCTATGGCTTTAAAAAAATTGGTATAAATATCCCATTCCGCTTTCAGGCGCCACATAAATAGATACTGCGAACTATTTTTCTTACCCATGGAAACAGATCTTCTTGATCGGACTTTTTCATAAATTTCTAACATACGTTTCGCATCAGAATTAATGGGGTGTTTCTGTGCCGTCATTCTTGCGGCTTCACTTATGGCTCGCAGCTCTTCAGAAGGCCGATATAAAACCCAGAGAAGAGCATCAACAAAACTTTGTTGGTCCATCTCACTGAGTAATCGGCCGTTTTGACGATCTTCTACGACCTCTCGAGCTCCAGGCGCATTCAGCGCCACCACTGGAACACCCGCTGCCATGGCCTCAAGGAGAACAATTCCTTGCGTTTCACTTAATGAAGCAAACGCAAAAACATCCATCGCAAAATACGCGTCAACCAAATGCTGATAGTGCAAGACCCCGGTTAAATGCAATCTTTTTGCAAATCCGGCTTGCTCAAAGGTGTCCTTGATCAAATTTTGCGATGGGCCTTGGCCGACGATCAGAATATGGACTTTTGGATCTTTTTTTAACAATTCGACCAAACAATTTGTCAAAAAGTCTAAATTCTTCTCCCCCGCTAATCGTCCCACGTGCCCAACCAATAAAGCATCGGAAGGGATCTGATTTTGTTCGCGAAAAGCTTTTCTATTGCCCTTTGAAAAGTGCTTTAGATCTATCCCTGTCGGGACAACCTCCATGGGGGTCTTGACGCCTCTTTTAAGCAGGATATCCTGCACGCTTTCAGAGGGGACGATCACTTGGTCCACCAAATTGGTATACCCGGTAGCATATTTGACCATAAACCGTCGCATTCCTTCATTTTGAAACGGCAAATAATGCACATACTGCTCAAACATCGTGTGATAAGTAAATACCAACGGTGTGGCGTGCTGTCGACTGAGACGTAACGCAAAATCTCCGATGAAAAACGGACTATGGCTATGTATCATATCCGGCGAGAATTCTTTCATGAATCGCGTTAAGAGCTCGGAGGATGGAAAATTAACGGAAAAATTAGTTCCTTTGATTTTTTTGAAGGCGGGAATACGAATAACGCCCGGCTCCTCTATCGGCATCCCTTCAAAGGCCGGAGTGACGATCAAAACCTCATGCCCCAAGCTTTTGAACACTTCGCTAAAAGAATAAATCGATTGCTCCAGCCCTCCTACAATCGGGAAATAGGTATTCGTCATCATTAGAATATTCATCGTTTATCCTTTAGTTCCACGAGCGCTTTTCTCGCCGCCACGCATATCGCATCGTAACAATCCCGCGAACCGCAAGTCAACCCTTCCTTTTCCAGATCTTTGACAAGAAGCGGTTTACCGAATCTCACCCTGATCGGGTAACGCCTGGGATACTTCGCCGCGCTTCCCCAAGCCTCATGAGCCCCTTCTATAGCTACAGGCACAAGTTTTGCCCCTGTTTCTTTAGCCAGGATACCGAACCCGCTTTTAAATTTTCCGACAACGCCTGTGCTGCTGCGTATTCCTTCCGGAAAGAAACACAAATTTTTGCCGTGGTCTAATACATAATAACAACTTCGCAAGCTCTCCAGAAAATGCGTTGAAAAATCAAAGGGAATAAACCTTTCCATCTTTACAATATTTCTTAATAGACGGGATTTTATAAACGGCCTGAAAAAATACGGTATGAAGATGAAGTAAAAAATCTGAAACCCTCGTCTATGCGGTAGACTTGCGGCAATAGCCGGCCCATCAAGAAAGCTCGTGTGGTTGGGATATAAAATACAAGCTCCTTCTTTAGGCACATTCTCCTGGCCTTCTACTTTAATACTGAAAAACAATCTCATAATCAAAGAAAATATGGCTGTTATAGTAAATCGAAACAACCGGGCGAAGAAACCGTTACCTAATTCGAGAGCTCCCAGATGTTCTTCTTTCGGCGGCACTTGTAAACTTTTTTTCCAGTAGTCCGGCCCTGAAGATAGCGCTTGATCATCCAGCGAAATGCCCTTGGCTCCGCTCAACGCATCCGTTACTCCCAGAATAAGATCCTTCACGCTGAAGGCTCTCGAGACCACCTCGTCTTTTATATCGGCGCTAAAAGCCAACTCAAGGCCCGAAGCAAGCTCAACCCTGCCTAATGAATCTATGCCAAGATCCAGCTCTAAAGAATCCTCGAGTATTATAGGTCTTCTAATACCACATAGTTCCTTTAGGCATTCCAAGGTTTTTATGCCTATCTCAGATCCTATCAATATAGCGTCATCTTCTAAAAGCTCTCCCGATACTGGAAGAGAGCCTTTTGTCCCAGCGACAACTCTAGATTCATACATATTCTTAATCACATATCTCTTCAACTTACCGAACCGGATATGCGGCAGATCTTCCAGCGTAACAGTAAAACCTTTAATCCTTTTATAAGAAGGAAGTGACGGTGAGGCATTGTCAAATTTCTCTTTAAGAACTAAGCGCAGATTCACTTCGGCGAATTCTCTGAATTGAGCAAGATCCGGCTGGATGACAGCCCAAAGAACTTTCGATTTTTTTACGCCTCCCATTCCGGAGACTGTAAAGACGCATATATCTTTTATGGGAGCGGCTTTTCTATAGAACGCCTCGATCTCTTCCGGGTAAATTCTCTGCCCTGACTTTAATATGATAAAATCTTTAAATCCGGCGTTAAGGGCTTCCATCATTTACCCACCCCATATTTCAATTCGATAGAATTCGTTCCAGGTGGAACTCTTACGTTCATAAAACCGGATAATTGAATATCGATCGGCGGTTCTTTTGCTATCCACTTTCCGCGCCATTCGACAAGGATATTTTGTCCTTTGGATTTTATGGAAACTTGAATATCGCCAAAACTTGTTGGTGCAGGCCCAAAAGCGATCACTTGATCTTTCTCCATCCAGATCCGCGGGATACCCGAGCATAATATTAATCGGCTCTCTTCCTCGCGCACAAAACAATTTCTTATTATTAAAACCCATTCTGCCGCGGCCCATACATGCTGCCCATCTCCCATGCATCCGCCGCCGGTACGGGGATGCACCGACTCGGGCCATTGTCCAGTCGGTGAAGCCAGTTTAGCCACCGCTGTCATCAAACCAAAATACCTGGGATCGCCTGCGCGCAAAAGTACTTGAGCTAAATGTAACGTAAGATAAGGGTTGATCCCTGAATGGGTCATGTCATGAAAAAACCCGCCATGAACTAAACAATTTCTCATTAAAAAATCAGCTGTGTCTAAGATCCTTGGGTCGTCTCGTTCAAAAACACGAAGCGGATAACTGCCAACCAAAGAACCGATTGCCCCTGAATCCAGGCGGCGATAAGGGGAAGCTGGCATAGCAAGTCTCTTTAAGCGTTCATCGACCTTCTTTAAACTTTGATCGATACCTATCAATAATTCATCCGATTCTCTTTTAAAATTGATAGCTTCATCGATATCCTTATAGGCAGCACATAAAAAGGCTGCCGCCCTTAATCCTGCGACGGCCCAAAAGTCATCCCAATAATAAAAATCATTCGGCCCTAAATGTTCAGCGCTGAATCCCGCTGGCAATAAGCCCGCATGCGGAGATTGCAAATTACCAGACAAGCGCTTTTTGCATAGCCACTTACCCGCTTTAATGATCGGTTCTTTCCATTCGTATGAAGGGAGATTCCCTGTCATCTCGCAATACTGACGCATGATCCATAAGGCCTCGCCGTTAGAATCCCACTCCCCTTCCTGAGATAGGAAATAACCTTGGACAGTCTGACGGGAGCGAAAACAATCCAAGGCCCGCAGAACACGCTCTTTTAACCCTGCGGATAACAAGGCGTATAATATAAAAGCGGCGTCGCGAAACCAAAACCGTCTATAGATATACGGCCCTGGATAAACTTCCTTGGGAGAATGCAAAACCATGGTGCGGATGGCGGCTTCGTAAAGAAACTGAAAATGTTCATCGGGAATTTGTAATGAACACGCGCCTTCTAGACTTTTCTTCCACGCAAGCTTCGCAGTTTCTTGATAACCGGGATAGGACCCTTTTTCAATTTTGTTTTTTGTTAACGGTATCGAAACAGTGATTTTCTGTAATCGTCCCGCTTCCAATATAAAAACGGCCGCTGAACTGGCCATGCCGACTTTACATGAAATTTCTTTTTCATTTTCTTCCGATGACAATCGGCTATATACATCGCCTCGCTGATAATCCGAGAATACGCATTGAGCCGGAGGTTTATCAAAATAGACAAAATTTTCCCGATTTATTTGCCAGCCCAGCGAATCTTCAAGCAGAGTAATACTATTTATAAAACTCACGCCTTCTGGATTATAAGGCCTGAGAGAAACGATTAGCCGCGCATTTAGATGCGCAGATCCTGTGATCTTAACCTGGCAAATAGGCGCTTCGGAGAACCCGATAACTTGCGCCTTCAATTGAAGTTTTAATTGACCAAGGCTTGATTCCGTACTCACGCAAAGATTGTCATCGAAACTCAACTTTTGTGACACGTTTGGTCTGCGCGATGGAATCAATGGCTCTCCCTCTTTTGGAATGATCCAAACATCGATGGACCAGCTATCGTAATATGGAGTGACAAGGCCGCGAGGATCTACAATAGGAAATTCGGCGCTGTCCGGAACGCCCAAAGCTGTCCAATTTCTATGAGTGAGATTAATTTGAGTTAATGAAAAAGACCGCGGAATAAACGCATCGCTCTGAGGATCATATTGACACCCCACCCAATAAGGCCAGATCCAATCAAGATTATGCTGGATGGCTAAACTATTTATCAAACCACGAGCGTGCATAACAGCGCCTGAACGCAACAGTTCCATCGGAACTGCCACCTCTGAGGGTTGCGCAAAATTCTGTAATTGAGAAAGGACTTTAATGGGGTCTAAAAATCCTTGTTTGCGCGCGGCGTCTCTTACTAAAAATCTCCATGGGAACCATTTCCACCACATAAAATAAACCCCTTTTTCCAGCAAGGTCCTGAAAACCCACCATTTAAAGCATATAAAAGCAAATAAACTCGTTAATGATGTGGCAATGACTAAGGCTACCAAAACAGCCCCGGGCCACATGTTGAGAATACTTTGATTTGTTACAACATTGATTCCTAAGGCTAAAAAATTAATCAACGCATACCGGATGACTTCGTCATACGAGGGCTTGGTGTATTTAAATATCCAATATTTATAAAACAAGTACCCGGCAATGCCCGCGCACGTAAAAGAGATCCCCTTAGATACGCTAAAGGGTAGAATTTGAAATAAGCAATAATAAATACCAAAGTCCGTTGCGGTAACAATAGGCCCTGCGATTAAAAACCTGATCATTTCTTTTTTAGTACTCATATTAGCTTTCCTGCCCTTATGATTTCCTGGAATTTTCTTGCCGACCCGCGGATCTTTCTACCTTGTGTCGTATAATCCACCTCTATTAACCCAAATCGCGGAGCGAATCCATCTGCCCACTCATAATTATCCAATAGTGACCAATAGAGATAACCGATCACATTGGCCCCTTCCTTCATCGCAAGGGCTACGGCCTTAAGATGATCTACGATAAACTCCGAACGCTCGGTATCATCATCCGTACAAATTCCGTTTTCTGAAATTAAAATAGGCAGCTTGTATTTTGAAAAGACTTTAATAAGCTTATGCAATCCTTGCGGATAAATTTCCCAACCAAGACTATTTCTTCTGCCTCGAGGTTTTTCCAAAACGCTCTGGCCGCCTAACATGTCAGACAATAAAAACCCGCGATTGCGGATATAGTCTCGCGTATAATAATTTAAGCCGATAAAATCTAGAGTTTTGGCTTTGAGGAGCCGCATACTAAAAACCCCAAAAACTTTTGCTCTTCCCGGAATTAAGGCCTGAACAAACAAATGATTGATCACCTGATCTCTTAACCCCGCAGAAATTCGATCCCACAAAGAACGATCCGAACAAGGCGCAAATATGAGCACCTGCTGAGCTATCCCGATCATAGGCTCCGCCCAGCCTTTTTGGGCATAAACTTCCTTGATCTTTCCATAGGCCAGAACGTGGGCTTCGGCTAAATTTTGTAAGGCTTCAAATGCTTTTTTTTACTCTCTTATAATTTATTTACCGATATTTGAAATATGTTTCCCTGTATCCGATAAATCCGCTCCCGCGCCTCTCATTGCGTTACATCCTGCAAGTACGCCCGTTAAAAAAATAACAGCCAATATTGCTAAAGTGATTTTTCCCATATCTCTCTCCTTTTTTATTCACACTTTTTTAAACGCATCCTTAATAAAGCCCACAAGTTCATGGTCATTAAACGGTTTTTGCAAATACCCCGCTGCTCCTGCTTTCATAGCCCGCTCATAATTTACGCTGTTTTTGTCCGCCGAGGTAATAATAACCGGACGTTTAGACCCAGACTTAATAATCCGCCTTAACACTTCCCATCCGTCCAATCCAGGCATATGGATGTCCAGGATCAAACAACCTGGATCGCTATTGGGCACAGTGCAAAAAAAATCCTTTGCGGAAGTAAAAGTATCGACTTTAAATCCGTACGTAACCAGCAGCATTCCCAACGCACAACATACCGAGGCATCGTCATCCACAATAAAAATTTGCTTATTTAACTTTTTTGGTTTCATATAAGGCTGGCGGTAATTAAATCAGTTTCCTGCCGCTAATGAGACGCAAAATAATAGCGATAACGGCGATAACAAGCAGGACGTGAATAAACCCGCCCATTGTATACGATGAAACCAACCCTAACAACCAAAGTACAATCAGGACAACTGCAATCGTGTACAACATATCTGATCTCCCAAGTTTATTAAGCCACTTTGCCGGCTAAGTGCCGAGGTCTCCGACCGAGGCTTTTTATTTATGTTTGCATTGTATGGGAAAAACAAAAAAGGGTCAATTGTACCTGGGTATAATAGAGATAACCTAGACGTAATTAGTATTTAGGAGGAGGTGATACCGGATTTTTGGGCGAAGCGGATGAGTTCGGTTACGGTTTTGGCACGCATCTTCTGCATAACACGGCCGCGATGAACCTTGATCGTTTGGAGGGAAGTCCCCCGCTTGAAAGCAATATTTTTACTCATCATCCCTTTGGCTACAAGTCTAAAAACTTCCAGTTCTCGCGGAGACAAAGTTCTGATGCGCCGCTTTATTTTTGCTATTTCGGCTTCTTTCTTATTTTGAGCTACGCTTTTTGAGATGGCAAGCGTAATAGCATTAAGCAGCTTCTTCTTAGTAAACGGCTTGGGTAGAAAATCAATAGCGCCCCCCTTCATGCCTTTTACACTCATCGGGATATCACCGTGTCCGGTGATAAAGATAATGGGAATGGCAATGCCCCGTCGCGTCATCATCTCCTGAAGGGTAAGCCCATCGATGTCCGGCAATCGAATATCCAAGATCAGGCATGACGGCAGTTTGGGATGTTTATATGCAAGGAAGGGGCGGGCGTTCGTAAATGTTTCAACTTTAAACCCGTGTGATTTTAATAATAAGGTTAGCGCTCTGCATATAGAGATGTTGTCATCAACGACGTAGATAAGCGCCCTTCGCTTATGCATGGTTCGACGCTCCAGTCTTGCTAGTAAGAGCTCACCACGAACCTTGAGCTTGTCGAAGGGTGTATTAAACACCCTTCGCGTCGATAGGAATGGTAAAATAAAAGGTGGCACCGCGATCAGGATTATTCTTTACATCCAATTGGCCGCCATGTGCTTTAATGATGGAGCGGCTAATAGACAATCCCATACCCAAACCATCGGGCTTGCTCGTGAAAAATCGGGTAAAGAGCTTGGGCATATTTTTTATGGGAATACCGCATCCTGAATCTTTAACCTCCACGATAATTGTGCCAGCATCTTTACGCGATGTGCGAATCAAGATTTCACGCTCCCCTTGAATGTTCTCCAATGCATCGAAACTATTACTGATAAGATTTAGTAAAACCTGCTGCAGCTGTATCCGGTCGCCGCAGACAAACGGGAGATCGGTATCAAGCTCGGTTTTAATAACAGCGTGCCTTATGGCGGCATCCGTAGCAATAAGTATAATGGTCTCATTAACAATGGCATTTATATCGAGCGACTTAATTTCGGGATTGCTCTTCTTTAATAATGAACGCATTCGCTGGATGACATTAGCCGCACGTTGATCATCATTAACAATGTGCTGAAGTATTTCTTGTAGTTTTGGCTCCCTGTCTGCGAGCATACGTTGGGCAGCTTGAGCGTACGCGAGAATGGCCGTAAGAGGCTGGCTTATTTCATGGGCAAGCGAAGAGACAAACTCCGCAAGCTTTCCTACCCTGGTAACATGCAAAAGCTCCCCGCGTTGTTTAAGGATCTCCAGATCCTTTTCCCTTATTAAGGTAGCGCCTATACGGATTTGCTTTTCTGCGCCTTTTTGCTTCTTTGCCCCATTCCTTAATTGCCCGTTTTTAATCTTGAGCTTATCGGCTTGTTGCTGTATTACCCCCTCAAGACGCACGCGATCACCGTTCCGGATTCTGTTTCCCGATGCCGGTCTTTTAGTTTTCTTTTTCATCTTTATGTATAAAGGTAATTTCCTCGGGATATTTTAGTATTTTATACTTGCCCATGGTGCGGGTGGGGCTGCGCCAGCCAAGTCATATTACAATTATGTTTTACCCATTCCTTGATAGTAAAATGGCCTATGAAACGGAACATGGCATTTCTGAAGTGCAGTTGAATAAGCGAAGCAAATGCCCTGCGCAGAGAATAAAATTTTGTATATGCCTGAAGAGCATTCGTCTGCAGCTCCCTTGCCGATAACAAGTTAGGATTAAATACAACGTGCTGGCCGTCATAAAGACTCCAGTCTTTTGTGAAGATCCTATTCTGCGCATCGAGAGATTCATAGACTTTCGTGCCCGGGAACGGGGTAAGTATCGCCATCTGTATAGTGTCTATCCTATGTTTTATGGTAAACCTTAAGGTCTCCCATATGGCACTTTTGCTGTCATCCTCTCCCCCCAGGATAAACATGCCATGGATCTTTATCTTTCTCCTGTGAAAGGAGCGGATAGCGCTCACGATATCATCGAGAGTCTGTCTCTTCTGGTAGGCCTGCAGCGTCATGGGATTTATGGACTCGAACCCAACACAGACGGCTCTGCATCCTGCGCCTGCCATGAGCCTTAAGAGCTCTTTATCTTTGGCGGCATCACAACGCACCTGGCAGTTCCAATGGTTTATCTTATTCTTTAATAGAAGTTCCAGCAAAAGCCGTGTGCGTTTAGGATCGGCTGTAAAGTTGTCATCTACGAAGAAGAACGATCTCGTGCGCCTGGATTTCATCTCTTTGATGATATTTTCGGCACTGCGGAAACGGTATTTGCGGCCGAAGATCTTTGTGACCGAGCAAAAACTGCAGTCAAAGGGGCATCCTCTTGACGTAGAGATAGGCATGGTAAGAAATGAAGACCAAAATCCTTTGATCAATGTGAAGTCTGGGTTAGGCAAGGTGTCCAGATCCTGAACCGGTGTGCCGTAAACGATAGGCTCTTTTCTCCTGCCTTCAACTACATCGACAATAACATCGTCGGCCTCTCCCACTACGACCTGCCTGCAGAACGAAAGAGCCTCATCCGGAAGCAGGCTTGCGTGAATGCCGCCAATGATCACCTTCTCTTTAGGGAATTGCCTGGCTATCTCATAACCCCGCCTGGCCGTTGAAGTCAAAATGGAGATGCCGATGAGGTCTGCGTCGAGTTTTAAATAGTCGGGCTTATAAATATCTTCGTTGTAGATCTCAACCTCATGCCCCCTCTTTTTTAAGATGGTCCCGAGGTAGACCGGGCCCAATAGAGGCATGGCTGTTTTGCTGTAGACGTTTGCCTCTGAAGCGCAAGGCTCAATAAGCACTATTTTCATATTTTTCCAAAACTGGGGCGGCTCTCGTATGAGCCGAGGAGGAACTTCTCAGTTTATATAGGTATCTATTATAATGGATTTATAGCTATAAACAAGGAAATTCTCGCGATTTGTTAGAGAGGCTTATTCCGGTCCGTGCGTATTCTATCTACTTCTTTTAATTGCATCTTCCTGAGCCGTATATTAAGGGGGGTGATCTCGACCAGTTCATCATCGTCAATGAAGACAAGCGCAAATTCAAGATTGATCTTCCGATGAGGTACCAGCTGGATCGCCATATCTTTGGTCGAAGAACGCATATTGCTTAATTTCTTCTCTTTCTGCGGATTCACAACTATATCGACACCTTTATTGTATATGCCGACGATCATGCCTTCGTAGACCATATCTCCGGGCGCGACAAACATCTCTCCGCGCTCCTGCAGGTTCCAGAGCGCGAACGCGACCACTTTCCCGTCGCCGTTCGAGACCTGGACGCCTCTTTGCCGCGAAGGCAGTTCACCCTTATATGCCTGATATTCGAGAAAATTCTGGCACATGACGCCGCTCCCGCGCGTCATCAATAAAAATTCGCTTCTGAACCCTATCAGCGCTCTTGAGGTGATAATAAATTCCATCCGTATGTCACCGGAGGATACTGTCTTCATGTCTTTCATCTGGGCCTTGCGTTCTCCGAGCGCCTGTATCACTGCGCCCTGGTACATGCCGTCCACCTCTATCACCACCTCCTCTACCGGCTCAAGAACCTGGTCGCCGATCTTCCTCAAGATGACCTGCGGCCTTGAAACTTCAAGCTCATACCCCTCGCGGCGCATCGTCTCTATAAGGATCTCGAGATGAAGCTCGCCTCTGCCTGAAACTTTGAACCTCTCGCCTCCGTCAACTTCCTCGACCTTTATACCGACATTCACCATAGCCTCGTGCTCAAGACGTTCACGTACATGGCGCGATGTCAGAAATACGCCTCCGTCTTTACCTGCAAGAGGGCTCGTGTTATGGGAAAAATTCATTGATACCGTAGGCTCATCGATCTTTACCGCGGGCAGCGCTTTCGGATCATCGACGCATGTTATTGTTTCGCCGACCGACACGTCTTCGATACCGGTTATCATTATAATGTCGCCAGCCATCGCCTCGTCCGCATCCACGGGGGTCAGCCCATGATACTTCATGATTTTGGTTACCTTGTTAGCGGTAATCGCACCGTCGCGTTTCACAAGGACAACGGGATCCCCGACATGGATAGCGCCATGGAATATACGCCCGATCGCGATGCGTCCAAAATACGAATTATGGTCAAGCATCGTCACCAGCATCTGAAAAGGAAGGTCCGGATTCGCGATCGGCGGCAATACTCTATGCAGGATCGTGTCCAAGAGAGGTTTTATAGTGTCGCTCGGTTCATCAAGGTCAAGCGTGGCGTACCCGTCTCGGCCGGAGGCATAGACTACCGGAAAATCCAGCTGCTCATCGGATGCGTTAAGTTCGCAGAAAAGATCAAACGTCTTGTTGGCGACTTCATTCGGGCGCGCGTTGGGGCGGTCTATCTTATTGATGACAAGGATGGGCTTTAGATGCAACTCGAGAGATTTTTTCAACACAAACTTTGTCTGGGGCATGGGCCCGTCTACGGCGTCGACAAGAAGAAGCACGCCGTCGACCATTTCAAGGATACGCTCCACTTCGCTTCCGAAATCGGCGTGTCCCGGCGTATCAACGATATTGCATTGCACGCCTTTGTAATTAAAGGAGGCGTTCTTTGAAAAGATCGTGATCCCTCTCTCCTTCTCGAGAGGGTTTGAATCCATAATAGTTACTTCGCCCTCCTCGAACTTATAGGCGCCCGTATATCTGAGCAGCGCATCTACAAGCGTTGTTTTTCCATGGTCAACGTGCGCAACTATCGCGAGATTCCGTACGTCTTTTCTTCTTTTTTGATTCGGCATTAGCGTTAGTCCTATTGGAATAAGTCGGCGAACCGATCCTTGATATCATAGATACGCTGGTCAAATATGATGTCGCCCCGGGTCACCGGCCGCTTAAGCCTTATGCCATCCAGGCAGGTGCACCTGCTCAATGCGACATACAGCTGACCGTGAGTAAATGCGCCATACCCAAGATCTATTATGACCTTATCGAAAGTCTGACCCTGGCTCTTATGGATCGTTATGGCCCAGGCCAGCTTTATGGGATATTGCGCGAAGGTACCCACGACCTCGTCTTCTATCTTGTCTTCATCCTCGTTATAACTATATTCAATTTTCTGCCATTTGACAATAGGGACATCGCATACGCGCCCGTCGATATCTACCGCTATCGAATCGTCCGACAGGGCGACGACTTTTGCGAGCGTGCCATTTACCCACTGTTTGGCAGGATCATTTCTTATCAGTATCACCTGCGCGCCTTTTTTAAGCTTTAAGGCTGTGTCGGTCGGATACGCCGACTTTTCAAATTTACCGGAAGCTAAAGCCTCGTATATTATCTCTTTGCCTGGAAGTTTTGATAAACGATCCTGGTTTATTGTGTTTGCCAGACTGTTCGTCGTTGTCAGGATCACCGTAGTGTCTTTCTTAGAAACCATGTTATCTTTTTGGACGTTCTTATTTAATGTATCCAGATCTTTTTTAGTATACTCCTTATTCCTGACCCTGTTCAAGAGCTCCATGAACGAGCTATCTTTTTGTCTATATATATTCGACAGCTCGATGGACCTGATATGGCAATCGTCAAACACTTTAGCGCTGAAAAAATAAGGACTTGAATATCGCTCTTCCAGAAGCTCCTTTGCTTCATTCTCGACTACAGGAGATAGCTGGAAAAGGTCCCCAAAAGATACCATCTGGACTCCGCCAAACGGTATCTTCATCTTGCCGCGGTTGAGACGCAGCGCATAGTCGATGCCATCCATAAGGTCCGCCCGGACCATCGATACCTCGTCTATTATTACCATGTCGAGATTCTCGATCAAGCTCTTGTCCCTAAGGCGCTTTATGGCATCCTTTTGAATGATCTTTGGAGGTAACCTAAAGAAGGAATGGATAGTCTGACCTCCTATATTGATCGCAGCAACACCTGTCGGAGCCAGCACGATTATCTTTTTACCCGTATGGGCCTTGAAATATTTCAGAAGGGTAGATTTACCGGTGCCGGCCTTACCTGTTATAAAAAGGCACTCTTTTGTATTCTCCATAAGATCAAATGCCGACTTGAATTCATCATTTATATCAAGATGCGTCGGCAGCTGGTCTATTGCTGTTGTTTGGCCAGTATAGAATTTCATAGTATCTCTCTGACTTGGGTCTTTTTTTATGTATTATAACACTATATCTTACTTATATATAGACATCGCGGCTCTGTCTTGTGGTTTTTCCAATTCACTCACTCGTCCCTCTCGTATGAAACCGAGGGGAAATCCCTCTGTAGCCGTAGGGGAGGTTTAAACCTCCCCTACGGCCTTATTATAGTACGATACAGCGATTATCAATAAAATCCGGGATTTAGAGAGGGTTATTCCTCACTAACAAGAATTGCATCCCATAAATATAGACCGGTACATTTTTATTTAAAAAATACCGGAAGTACGACCTCTCTCCCCGAAACAACAATTGAAAGTTTTGCTTGCTAAAAAATTGCCCTGCTTTATCGGATATCGTAGCCAAATGTATTCCCTTTACGCCTAAAGCCCTCAAATAGCCCAGATAGGCATTGATAAGTTTCGAGCCGACCCCCGCCATACGGCATTCTTTACTAATATTGATATGCAATATCGCAGGATAATCTTTTGAAAAATCCGGAGTCTTGAATTCACCTTTCACTAAACTCAAAAACACGCGGGATAAAAACTTCACATTTTTTTTGTGGAAAAATACGCCTCGCCGCAGCGCTTTCATAAGTAGGGGCACCGTGATTTTGTCAGCAAAGATCTTACCCATACGCCTGACATCCTTCGCCCCAAGCAGATAACCGATGACATGATTATCATATTCGGCCATAAAGCACGATTCGGGTTCATAGTCGGTGAAATATGCCGTTAATGCGTCGGCAAATATTTCGTCATCATCAAAAAAGACAGTGCTAGGCTCGCCCATCAATGCCGTCTCACAGCATATGCGGCGGACTGCCGGCCGGTCCCGGGAATCATATTTGCGGATCACCAGCGCGGAATCATCTTTTAAAGGCATCTTTCTTCCTTAATTGACCGGCTACTATTCGCACAATGAGATATAAAACTACCGCAACCAGCAAAGCCAGCACCACACTTCCTACAAACAGAGGATAGCAGAATTCGCTTATCTTTGAAATTTCAAAACTCTTCAGATATTCCCAGAAAAGCGGCGGGTAGTGTTTATCGACAAGCAATATCCTTCCGATATAGTATAGTATGAAGGCCGTACACAGGAAGGATCCCGATAAAAGAACCTATGGCTATCCCCAGCGCTACCCCATGAGGGTCGTGATGTTCTTTAAGAGATTCTACCAGGGCGGCCAGTATCTCTTTAAAACTTTTCTTGGGCATGAACAATCCACCCTATTCGATCTTGATCACCCGAAAAGCGGTGCAGCCTTCGGGCATATACGTCGCGGTCGTTTCAGGCCCGAAGAATAAACCTTGCGGATTTCCCAATACATCGAGCGGTATCTTAAATATCATCGAATCCTGGTAAATTTCAAGAGATGCATTATCGGGATAAATATATCTATCTTCGGTCGCGTTGTATATATAGAACTTGTTGTTTTCGATATACACCAGAATACTCGGCATCTTGGCAAACGGGACATCACTCCTGAATCCGTCAATAATAAAGCCCAGGTTTATCCCCTGTTCCAATTCTTTAGGCTGGCTCACGCTAATCCAGAAAGAATCGTCCACAACCGCGTAAGCGAACCATTGCATATCAGCCTTAAAAACATCTTTACCGGATAACTCTGAAGAACGCTGCTTTTTTAACACAATATATGGAAAATCCCCGAACAATTCGTTCTGGCGGACAAAAGACAGCAGATAAAAAGCACTGAAACGGGTTTGGCTCTCATGTTTTAATATGGCTTCATGCTTCTTCCCTATCTCCTGCTCGGTCAGCTTGAGCTGATGCCAATCGATAAGCGGCAAAACATCCCCGAAGAATTTTTCCGGAGGCGTCATCACATGGTGCGGGTGATAATTACGGGGAAGCGGCCAGTCTGCCACATGGATAAGGTACGCATATATCTTTGGCCGGGGGATAGTGTCGCCCAAATCAGAAAGAGAAGCCATCGTATATAGGTACGAGGCCCAATGGTCGCCATTGGCATCAGATGGATGCCCTACAAATATCCTGGTCGGTTTAAAATCGGATATAGCGCTTTTCAGGTCATCAATAAGATTATCCGCAGTAAATCCTTTATCGCAGCCCATGCCTTTTTCATACGGTACGTATGAATGTCCGGCTAAGGAATTACTGAATGGCCTGGTATGATCCCAGCTGAAAATGAACATCTGGTCTGTCCCGTGATCGGGATACCCTAAGAATGTAAGGTCTTTCTCTTCTAAGCCCATCGTCTTCTCGGCACTTATTGCTTCCTGTATACGTGTATGCCCCAAGTCGATAAAACGTTCTTTCCAGGATAAGATAAATTCGGCGAGCCAAATCATCTTATTACTGCGGATAAGGGAAGATATATCATAATAAGAAATGATTGAAAGCGGATTATTATCCCCGCAGGTGATATAAACCACTTTTACTTTGGCTCCCGCCGCAAGTGCGCGCTGGATGACGCCGGCGCAGCCTATGATATCATCATCAGGATGAGGGGAGATAATAAGGACTCTGTCGGTATCTTCAAACGGTTCGATAAGAGGGATTTCCTTGGCAAAGGAAAAGGACGCGGAATTACCAATAAGAAAAATTGCATAGAGGACTGAGATTGCTAATTTATACATTTTTTTCTTCATTATGAGAACCAAAATTGGGGTCGCACGAGTTTCCCTGTGCGAACACCGAATTATTATAATACCTTTTATTTGAACCAGAGCTTAAGAGCGCTCCCCGCCGGAGGAAGGTTTCCTTTTCTCATGAGTTTTCGTTGCAAACTTACCGCTTGAAAATATCAAAAATGCCTCAGCTTATCCCTACTTCAAAACACTGTTTAACCGCCTCCACGGAAGCGATTTTATACCGGCACCCAGCTTAATCTCCTCATCAAAAAAACTGACAATATACATTTCTTGGGTCTTCATAGACTTTTGCACAAGAAGCATGCTTTTCATGTGATCTTTTTTTATTGTCTTTGTTGTCTTGAATTCTATCATTTGCACCTTGTTTCCATAGTCAATTAAAAGATCCACCTCATTAGCGTTTGAGTCTTTCATAAAATACATTTCGAATTTTTTATTATGATTAAATTTGTATTTCAGAACATCAATTATCATCATATTCTCAAAAACGTGCCCTGCTATAGGCCCCGCTCCAAGCGTAGCCGAATTTGGATATCTTAAAAGATAAGCTAAAAGTCCTGTATCCGTAAAATATAATTTAGGACTTTTGATAACTCTCTTCGTAATATTGCGATGATATGGCCTAAGCAAATAGACTATACGGCTCGTTTCAAGAATCGACAACCATCCTTGCGCTGTTGTATGACTTACACCACATTCTTTTGAGACTTCGCTCAGATTAAGTATGCTTCCGGAGCGCGCAGCCAGTAGTTCGAGAAATTTTTGAAATACCTTGAGATCGTGGACCGATCGGACCTGACGTACGTCTCTTTCAAGATATGTGCTTAAGTATGAAGAATAAAAAGTGTCGACATCCGCTTTTTTAGTCCATATGGCAGGATAAAAACCACGATATAGTATATTAAAGCACCCATTATATCCCATATCATGTTTTTGTGATGGCAGCTCATCCAGCGAAAAACCAAGAAGCTCAAATAACGCGGCTCGTCCGGCAAGTGATTCGGAAACACCGGACATCAACGGAAATATTTGAGATCCGGTAAGAATGTACATGCCATTCCGAGACTTCCGGCCATCTACTCTCAACTTTATATAGCGTAAAAGGTCGGGAGCGTACTGGATCTCATCGATAATTAGCGGCGATAAATAATTCTCCAGAAATAGAGCGGGATCCCCTATGGCGGCATCTGCTTTACGCGGGTCGTCCAGAGACACATAATTATATTTTGGGAAAATAGCTTTAAGCATCGTACTCTTCCCCGTTTGCCGGGGCCCGGTAAGAACTATGACGGGAAACTCTTTTGTCCGATTAAGGATGCTTGTTTCTATTTCTCTGTGAACATAATGGTTTTTCATATACTAAAAAGTTTACACTATATTTATGCAAATTGCAATAAAATTATTCATCTTGCATAAATGCTGAAGAAAATAGGGAAGGCTTATCCCTCACCAAGATGCCTGCCCTCCGAAGCTCAAAGCTGAAAAGCTTTGAGCGAAGGAGGGTCCGTTTTGTCAGGTAATTCTTGAGACAAAAAGTCGTAACTCTTTACAGCACAAATTGATACAAAATGTCCGCCTATCAAGGCGGACATTTCTGCTGATCTACTCTTCTGAGTTAATTATCTTCGTCATTTCTGCGGAAAGGTCGCTCAAACGCTTTGCTTCTTCTAGGATCTTCTGAATCAGTGCATTTCGTTTTGATATATCGTTGACACTATCGGGTTTCAGTAGCTCCGCGGCAGCCTCTGAAATTGTCTTTAACGGAGCCGGGAGGTCAAGAGAGAATGTGCTCAAAAGTAGATTTCGTAGACGCTCACTTTCAATCTCCGCTTCAGTTTTTATTGCTGTGGCAGCAAGTTGAGCGCCTTCCACTGCCGATGCAGTTTGACGTACAAATATCTCTAGTATATGCAGCTGATCGGGATCGGTTAACTGCTTCTCTTCTCTGGGAAATAAACCAATAACGCCTACCGTCTTTTCAGCACCAGTTAATGGCAAATAAATACCCCGAGAGCCGGGAAGCGTGTCCGTATCCTTTCCTGCCATTTTTTTATGCTCATATACCCATTGGGCCACAGCTTCTTCGTTCGGGTTTAAAGGCAATACTCTGGAATCGCCAAAACGAATTGCAACGCTCTTCCCTTTTACGGGTGTAAAAATAACAGCCGGGCATTTAAAATACTCTTGAATGTAATGAACCGATATCTGAAAAATTTCGTCCAGATTGGATGTCTTAGCTAAGTCCCTGTTCAAATAGTATAATGCCTGAGTCCTGTTTTCCCGGAGTCGCATAGCTACAGTCTGTTGTCTGAGACGTCCGGTGAGACTTCCTATTATAACGCCTACCGCTAACATAACTGTGAATGTTATAAAATATTGGACATCGGCTACGGCAAATGTGAAATAAGGCGGAACAAAAAAGAAATCAAAACATAAGACGCTCAAGATTGAGGCTATAATCGAC
>Ga0265297_10001382_pt1 | contig 57521 bp, 28 predicted proteins | sample Munlanlwell13791_FD_192502 | JGI IMG/M metagenome (GOLD analysis project Ga0265297, IMG submission 192502) | Leachate microbial communities from a municipal landfill in Southern Ontario, Canada - Leachate well 137-91 | ecosystem: Engineered > Solid waste > Landfill > Unclassified | place...
TCTTTGATCTGGGGGTAAGGGCTTTGATGTATACCTGGGTATCGTCCTGGCTGTTGAACTTGTTTTCCAGAACCATAAGATTATCCATTACTTCCAGGGCATCGCTTAAGGGATAGATCTTATCTTGGGCAGCCAGAGCCCTGCAGATATCACTGGTTTGGTCATCCAGGATCACCAAGTGTCTGTAATATTTGGCTTTGGCTTTCTATCTCCCATATTGGGAAACGGTTTATGTGTTCAAGTGAAGTGTTGACTCAATATCTGGTTTCTCGCAAGCACTCAACTTCTTGGTTGACAAGAAGCAGAAGATTAGTTATACTGTTAGTATGCATATCTAATTTGATTGCTTGCTTAAATGTGATTTAAAAAAGTAAGATATATAAAGGATGTATTAAGAACAAATCCGGTAGGAGAAGTTATGAAAATGTATAGATGGATTGTTACTGGGCTGTTATGTATGATGGGCATAAGTATGTATGCCGTAACCAGAATTGTTGATATTACCGGAGCAGGACAATATACCAGTATACAAACAGCTATTAATGCTTCCAATCCTGGAGATTCTGTGCTTGTGTATCCAGGAAGATATTATGAGAGCATCACTATAACCACCAATGACATCAGTCTTTTTAGCATGGAGTACCTTACGAACAACCAGGATTACATCAATTCAACTATAATTGATGGCAATGGTGATAATCTATGCCTGAGGATTTTGAGTAATACTCAGAATGTGTTTGTAAGAGGGTTTTCCTTAACTCATGGAAGGGGGGTCTTGTTGTATCCTAGTTCCTTATCGAGAATTGAGAATTGTGATATTTTTGATAATAGCTCATTAAACGGAGCTGGATTATCTCTGCTCTTGGGATCTACATACTTAAGCGGAGTAGAAATATACAATAATTACGCCTACAATATGGGAGGGGGGTTGTTCATCGACGGTTACATGGGAACTGTAAATATTACATTTGATCCGGGTAACCGCTGTTCCATATACAATAACACAGCCGGAGCAGGGCAGGATATTGTGGCTCATTCTATCAATAACGATCTTAGTATCCCCTTGGATAAGTTCACGGTTGCCAACCCGACAAGCTACTATGCCGCGCCTTTCAGGGCTTCTGGAAATGAGTTTCAACTATTAATAGACGCAGAGACATTCCATCATGAGGAAGTAAATCATGATCTCTATGTGTCGCCCACCGGAGACGATACTAATGATGGATTGAGTCCTGCGACAGCTCTCAAGACAATCAGGACAGCAGTATATAGAGTTGCCTCGGATAGCTTGAACCAGAAAACTGTGCATATTCTTCCGGGATCTTATTCCAGAACTGCCAATCAGCAGGTATTTCCAATTCCCTTGAAAAGTTGGGTTAAGGTAAAAGGAGCCGGGATTGAAGAGACACAGATAGTGGGAGAGATGGACCCTGCTTATGCCAGTGTGCAATACAACCCTTTAAAAGTTTTTGCCAGCTTTTATCAGACTCATGCCAATCTGGAGAATATGTCAATTACCTCAGCAGGTTCAAACAATAGTTGTGCAATCTGGGGTTTTTATGAGGAATCACTGCATCTGAAGAAACTGAGGTTGCATGAACTGAGTCCGGATCAGAATGCGGTGATAAACATTACTTATGCATTCAATACATTATGGGACAAGGTGATTCTAGAAGACATTGTTACCGATGGTTATGGTTTCGTTTCCTGTCAGGGTAACTTAAGCGGTGTTATAAAAGATTGTACTTTTCGAAACGGGGTGAACACATTTACTAGCTCTGAAGTATGGGGGGATGCACTTGTTTGGGTTTCTATTGGAGAGAGCATTGTTGTAGAGAATTCTACATTTACAAATCTATCAATGGCAGATGATGATTCGCAAGCTATTAGTTTTGGTGGAATACCTAACCCCACAATTCAACAATACTATACCTTTCGGAACTGCTTGTTTTCGAACATAAGTAGTAACGAAAGAGGAGTACTGGTTGTTGGGGAGGCATACCCTGTGATGAACATCACCAATTGCACTTTTGCAGGACATACAGGTAACGGTGAGGCATTGATGGTTAATGGAAATGTAACAATCTCCAATAGCATATTCTACAATGATCGTTCTGTAGAAATTGCCATCAATCCCATGGATGGGACAGGTATCCCTACTACGCTTACCCTCAACAACAACCTGATCAGAAATGGTTATAGCGACATCTGGCAAGGTATCGCGAGCACGGTAAACTATTCCGATAGCAATATCACAGGTAATCCCTTCTTTTATGGCGGAGACGATATCACCAACCCAGCTTATTACGGTTTGTCTGAGTATTCTCCCTGTATCAATAGCGGCACACCTGATACATTAGGTTTGTTCTTACCTTCTTATGATCTTGCCGGTAACTGGCGAGTTTGGGATGGCAGGATAGATATGGGCTGTTTTGAGTTTGGCTCTCTGCCCTATGTTGGTATTGACGATCCGTTAACTCCGGTTTTGCAGAATGGGCTTTTATCTGCATATCCCAATCCGTTTACTGCCTTCACTAATCTTAAGGTTATTTTACCCTCAAAACTGGATGACTCAATGCCAAGAGTAACCACCGCAAGCATTGATATCTATAACATCAAAGGGCAAAAAGTGAAGAGCATCTCGCTTGATCCTAATAAGACAATTGAGCAATACACCTATTGGGATGGCAGAGATGCTGGCGGCAAAAAGTGTTCCAGTGGTATATACTTTCTTAACTTGTCGGTTAATGGTAAACGATGCTTAAGTAAAAAGGTTACCCTTTTCAGATGATCTCCCTGAAGTAATCAACCATCATATAGATACAATAGTCGTCCTACACTTCCAATGAAAAGGTGGAAACGGTTTTTGTGTTCTAAATCCGACAACCGGGTTCGTCTCTGATCATACCGCTTCCCCGCATAGGAAGTAAAAGATTTTTGCTCCATTTATGTGCAACGATCTTATTTTATAGAATCCCGCAATTTATCGATATCTTTTAAAAAAAGTTATTGACATTATTATTGCCCTGCGCTTTTATAGAAATAATCAAACTTAGTGAGGTGATTATGTCTTTAAAACGAGTTTTAATCGCTACCCTTTCCGGAATTCTTTTCGGGATTGTTGCCTGCTTGATAGCAAGTAACAGCTATACCGATCCCATGGCTAAGAAATTATTAGCCAATATCTTCGCCAGTCGGGTTCTGATTGGTTTTGTTATCGGGATTAGTGCTTGCAAGATAATCTGGCCATTGCATGGAATCCTTATGGGGATAATTGTCAGTTTGCCTTATTCCTTTGGAGCGATGGCTTATCAGACACCAGTTTTGGGAAAATGGCATATTTTCTTCCTGACTCTTGTTTTGGGTGCTGTTTATGGTTTATTGATCGAACTGATAACCAGTGTCATTTTTAAAGCAAAACATACACAGGAAGTAATTATTACTCAGTGAGAGTTTTGCCTTGATATTATAACAATTTCATTTTGTAGCAATGAGGTAAGTACTTTTAAGATATAAGAAACAGCATTTCGCAGTTTTTCTAGTTAATTCTCTTCATTTTTCTTTGGAAGAAGATATCAAATTTCTTCGCATAATGGTGATGTTTTTTCTTTTCCACCAATACCAATATTAATAACTATCACCTTTCGTTCCTAATGCAACTATTTTTTTAAGGGTCCTCTGAATCTCAGATATAGCACCTTCATTGTTGAAATATAATTTCTTTCTTCCTTAGATATCTGTCGTAGGGATGCGGTGGTACTACTCGGCAAAATTCCGAGAAGCGCCTTTGCAGCTACACCGCACCTAATAAAGCAAGCATAAAACTAAATTGAAATATCCAGGATACGGTTTTATGGTTTTATCTTCATATTATATTGTTTTCATTGCTTTTATATTATCGCTATAATGATGGCAAAAGCTGGAACTCAACACCAGCTTTTTTTATCTTTTCATTTCAAGAAAGGATTCATAGCCAAGCGTAATAAGCCTACTGACTAAATTTCGGATCCATATTTCCCTATTTATATGTGGGGCAGATTACACACAAAAAAGGGTCCCAAACTGAATTTCGGAACCCTTATTAACGATAAGTATAAGGATATACTATTTTTCTACAGAGAAAGTATAAATACTGCGTCCTTGAGATTGCACTTTCCAACCCAGCATCATATCTGCAATTTCTTCCACAGTCTTTTCATCCAGATTGCCCATTAGGTCTCGCACATTAGCAGATTGGATTTTACCATTATCGATGAAAAGATCAACTTTTAAATTAAGCTTTTTCTTGGAAGCCAAGTTTTGCAGAATCATAGTTTTGAACTGAGTTTCTAAGGAAGAAGGAATACCTGTTTGGCTAGTAGAGTAAGCAGAATCTTTAGAGACAGTTTTTACGATGCGAGCCTTTTTCTCTGCTTCTATAAATTCTTTTTCCGAACCTTCAAAAGAATCATATTGATATTCGATGCCCAAAATTTTCATTTCGGTTCTGCGGTTTCTTTGTCTGCCTTCTGGAGTATCATTAGAAGCGATTGGTTTATCAAATCCATACCCGACAGTTTTAATTCGTTTAGGATCAATTCCATTTTGAATAAAATAATCAGCGACTGCTTTAGCCCGTGCTTCCGAAATCTTTTTATTCACTTGCCTGCTTCCAATGTTATCTGTGTGGCCAGATAGTTCGATTTCCAGGGTTTCATTCTCTTTCAAAGTAGCCAAAATAGGTTTTAAAATATCGATAGATTTGGGAGTTAATACTGCTTTATTGAATTCGAATTCTACATTTTTCAGTTCAAATACAGCTTCTTTCTCCAGTTTCGACAATGTAAAGTTCTTTGTTATTTCCTGCTGATCTTCAGGAATATCTATTTCACCCGATACCTGTAGATAATTTGGCTTAGAAACTCCATACTCAAGTTTGGCCATTCTGGGAAGGGAAATATTGTAGTTGCCATTTTCGTCTGTAACAACTCTATATTCTACAATTTCCTCTTCATTTTCATAAATCCAAGCAACAGTAGCAACTAAAGGATTATCATTCTCATCAACAATCTTGCCTCTTAGCGTAATTTCTTTGCCCAGTTTTACCAAACGAATGATCATATCATAGCTATTTGCCTTTTCTGGTAAAGTGATCATTTCTTCACGAACAGCATAACCTGATTCTTCGATCTTATACTTTAACTTATTAACAAAGGGAGTATAAAGTTTAAAAGTACCCTGCGCATCACTTTCCACAATAACTTCATTCAGCTCATCTTCATATATATAGCTAAATCGAATTTTACAAGAGACGGGATTATTCTCTTCATCTAATACTTTTCCATTGATGGCAAGATTTCTTCCCTGAATCTCTTCTGTTTCAATAGGCAAAGTGATATTTACGAATATTTCATTTTTAACCGAGGGAATTTCTAACGCTCCTGTAGTTTTTTTATAACCAGGAGTATTAATCTCAAAAGCTATATCTTGTGCGTTTCCTGGAAGAGTAAAGGCAAAAGTCCCGTTACTCTCTGAAGAAATAATGCGCATATATGCTTTATCTTCAAGATGATAAACCCATATTATATCTGTCTGTACAGGTTTATTTTTATTATCTACTACAACACCACTGATTTTTAATTCCTCAAAACTTATAGGAACTTCTTCAGGGATAGTTTCAGGCACGGTTAAAGTAGCAATTTTTTCTTCTATCTTGCCTAATAGAGTTAAATCTATATAATATATATCTTCTTGCCCAATACCGCCTGAACGATTAGATGATAAATATGCTGTTTTGCCATCAGGAGCAATAACAAAATAACGATCATCTTTCACAGAATTAATAATAGGTCCCATATTTATAGGTTTACTCCATTCCAGCCAAGAATTACCAATTCTGGTAGAAATAAAAATATCGTTGCCACCAAAACTGTTATGCCCAAATGAAGCAAAATAGAGATTCTTTCCATCTTCACTTAAAAATGGTGATTGCTCATCATAGGGAGTATTAATTACATTTCCAATATTAACAGGTGTTGACCAGGTTCCGTTAATATTTTCTGACACATAAATATCATAGTTTGAATGATCGCCATCACGGTTACTGGTTAAAAACATAACTTTATCTCGCCAAACAAAAGGTTGTAAATCATAATAATTACTGGAGACCTCTTTAATCAGGGTCGGTTTACTCCAACGTCCATTCTTTTGTGTGGTTTGATAGATATCTCCACTAGTATTAGATTTTGTATAATATCCAAATAAATAAGCAGTATTTCCATCAAGAGAAAGGGAACCAAAGGATTCATTGCTGTCGGTACATAATTCGCTTATCGAAACTGCTTCACTCCAGACATTATTCTGTTGAAGAGAAATGAAAATATTCTCTTTTTTAAACTCACATCTACGCAGTGAACTGAAATACATATATTTCCCGTCTGGAGTAAGTACAGGTGCATATTCTGAATCTCCTGTGTTTATTTTACCTTTCAGGGTACCCAAAGATACAGATATAGCTGTCTGCTCTTGATACAAAGCAACATCATTCAGCATCTTAAGCAAATCTTCCTGAACTAAAGGGTCTGTTCCCAAAGATTTTTTATTGTATTCGGTTAACCAAAAATAGGCTTGTTTGAAATCTCCCAAAGCCAGATCTACTTTTCCTCGCAAAAGAGCATATTCGGGATCCTGATTATCTGGGGCTCCCATCATATCCAAATTTTGTTTGGCAGAGTAATAATTACCTAATTCATAATATTGCCTGGCATTTACATAATAGATGTTATCAGTTATTATGGCGAGAGCAAACTGGCAAGATAGGAGGATTATTAACCAGATTATTATTTTCTTCATTATATCTCCTCTATTGTAATGGTTTCCCCTAAGGAAAAACACTCAGGGGAAACCAATCACAACTTTTTATTGCATACCAGATATCCCAGTTACCTATGTTTTAAAAACGTAGTAACAGAGAAACTGAATGTGTATCATTCAAGTATTCATCGTGTGCTATCTGGAATGCATAATTAATTTCTAACATCTTGAACCGTAGTCCTGCACCTGCTGTAAAAGCACCATCATTAACTCCGGCACGAATTCCAGCCTGAACTTTGGATAAGACATCAGACCAGGTTGCACTCTCTCTAATACGAATTCCGGATAAACTGGAACCAATTTCGGCATCGTCTTTCACGCCTAACCAATATTCAACTCCCAGACGCAATTTTGCTTCTTCAAAATTATCGCGTCCGGAAAGATCTGCAGCAATAATCAAACCAGGAATTGGATAAGCTGCAATACCAGGAATAAATTCGATCGGGACTTTATCCTCTTCTCCTGGATAACTGGCTATTACATCTCGAACTACCATTCCTGCATTAAAATAGCGATTGATATGATAGAGTAATCCAAGATCAAAACCATAACCAGAATCGGAATCATCATCCTGGCTGGAAAAATAGAACTTTGGAGTAACACCTAAATTGAATTTCCCAATTTTGGCAGCATAGCTTAACGCTAAAGTATTATCACTATTGCTAAAATTACCTGTAGGATTGCCATTAATATCATATCCTGGAATATCATCAACTGTAGCATTTTGCCAAGATGCTGCTACATAACCTATGGGTAAAACAAACCCCAAAGCAACTGCATTGTGATTTCTATCCCAAACCATATTCTGCCTTGTGGCTGAAGTAAATTCTATTGTTTTAACATCTGCCAAAACTGCCGGATTCAGATATGCGCTTGAGACATTATCCAAGAACGCGATTCCAGTTCCACCCATACCAATTGAACGAGCATCAATACCTAACAATTGATATGCTGCTGCAGAATTATCTTCAGCAAAGACAGAAGACAGTGAAATCATCAGTATCAGGGCTATCAGTACTAATTTAATTTGTTTCATTTTTTTCCTTCCTTTCGGTTGGAAGGGAGGAGGATATCCTCCTCCCCTCTTCACCAATTTAGTTGATAGCTATCTTAACTACCTTTTCTACTATCTTCGTGCCATCGTTGGCAATCACGCGTGCAAAATATGCTCCGCGTGCCAATTTCACACCATCATTATTACGACCATCAAATACAATCTCTGCTTTACTCTTACCTTGAACTTTACCACTGTAAACCAAAGTGCGAACTTCACGACCCGCAAAGTCATAAATGTGGATGTTTACATAAGCACCTTCAGTTAAGGTTACGGTAAACTTCGCAGTTCCATCAGTACTGGGATTAGGATATGCATAAGCATCTACAATCTCCAATTCTGCAGGAGGTTGAGGAGTATTAATCATTGTAAAGCTAATTGTTGTCATTGCTTGATTGCCTGCATTATCCCAGGCAGATACACGCACAGTGTATGCTCCGAGCATTAAATTCGATAGTTCTTTCGTAATATCAGTAATGCCAGCACCCTCTGTAACATCACTAATTACTAAACCCAATGGATCAATAATCACCATCCGACTTCCTGCAATTCCAGAACCGGCACTAGTTTTGCTACCATTCTTCAAAGGAGGTATCAGATCACTGATTTGGGCTTCGATTCTTACTTTAGTAGTCTCATCCACTAAAGTAATTTCAGCACCATTTACAGGGTTTAGAATTGTAATTACAGGAGCAGAACGATCCACACCATAATAGTGATTAGCTTCTGTGGCATTACCAAATTGATCAGTAGCAAATACTTGTAAGCGAACTGAAGTTTCACCTGCAGGAATTAAACTACCATTCAATATTACACTGTATATACCATTTACTGGACTTACAGTAAGCGGACCCATTAGGGTTACTCCCGAAGGATAGGTAATTACATTAGTGGTAACAGTTACAGGAACTACTGCACTAATTGTGAAATCAAGGTTATTAAGGCCTATGGAATTCAACCAGGCAATATCGGTGAAGGAAATCATAGGCGCAACTGTAGGAGTAACTATGAAGCTACGAGTTGCCATTGCTTGATTATTCACATTGTCGGTTGCCAGGATGTTAATTGTGTAGGTTCCGTATTGATTAACAACCAGCTGTCTTGCAATAACCTGAGTATTTTCAGGATAATTAGCATTTACAGCTTCATTTCCATCAGGAGCCAATACAGTAAGATTCACAGCAGCTATCCCTGAACCAGTTTTATCCTTAGGATCACTGGAAACACTTCGCTGTCCATTATTCTTGGTTCCTACTACTTCAGAAATAGTAGCCATAATATTCACAGAGGCATTATAACTAAACTGAGCATCCTCTGTAGGATTGATTATGGTAACTAAAGGAGCATAGTTATCAATACCATAGAGTTGATTAGAAGTGGAAGTACCACCCAGAATATTAGTAGCAGTCACTTCCAAACGAATTCCGGTCTGATCTACAGGTATTACACCACCCATAACATCAATGCTGTATACATCATTTACGGCAGCAGGAATTACAGGACCTTGGAATAGAGCGTTGGCAGGAATAGTATAAACATTAGCAACCACTCCGCCTACCGCCAAATTGATACCTGCTGTATTGATAGTGAAGCTAAGCTTGTTGTTATTAGTGGAATTTAGCCACCAGCTGTCATTCGCTAAGGGCTGGAAAGTAATTTCAGGTGCAGGAGCAGGAACAACAAAGTTCGTGCTGGCTACACTCTCATTACCCACTACATCTTTGGCCGTGATAGCTACTGTATAGTTACCATACTGATTAGCAGTTGCGATTTCAGCAATAGCTCCAGTCAGATTACTGAATACAACTGGTGTTCCAGTAGGAGGAGTAACAGTCATAGTTACAGTCTGTAATCCAGAACCACTTCTATCCTGTATATCCTTAGAGGATTTCAATATGCCTCGCGTACTTGCATTATCAGTAACCGTAGCTGTAATACTAACCTGTTCATTATAGGTAACCTCGGTACCTGCTACAGGAGTATGAATTGTAATCACCGGTGCATTATTATCAATCAAGAAGGTCTGATTGGAAGTAGAAGTTCCACCCCAAACATCGGTAGCAATAACTTCTAAACGAACTGCTGTTTGATCTGCAGGAACTACTCCACCATAAAGGATTACAGAGTATTGATTATTAGCACCTGCCGTAGGAGTGATCGGACCCTGGATTAATGTGTTGCTTGGTTCGGCATAGATATTAGCAACCACACCACCATTGGCAAGCTGAGCTACTGAGTTCACTGTAAAGGTGAAAGTATTAGATCCTGTAGTATTTAGCCACCAGTTACCATTAAGAGGATTAATTGCAATAGTAGGAGCTCCACCTACAACATCAAATTCATAGGATAAAGATCCAACATTACCTACAATATCACCAACTGCGGCAACTACTGTATAGTGGCCAGCAGGAAGAACACCTGCATCGTGAGTGAAGGTTCCATTGGTAATAGTACCAGTAATGGCAGCACCATTTAGAGTTACATTAATGTTTGTTACATCAATTCCGCTGGCACCTGTATAATACCAAATAGGGGTTCTACTATTCTTTCCGTTTAGCCTTCCAGAATCAGCTCCTCGCATTAGAATTTGCATCCCTTGATAGTCCTCAAAGGCAATTGCTACAACAACATCGGTTCCCTGAGCAAGAGTTGCAGGATAATAATCAATCGGGTCTTCATCCACGATTTGTGGTTCTTCCGGATCCCAGAAGCCATCTTGATCAAGATCAACCCAATCCAGGTCTTCATTCACACCATTAGGAACATCTTCATTAAACAAACCATCACCATCATTATCTATAGGAGCACCAACTGGAGCAAGTGCCCAAACAATTGGAGCAGCCATATCAATTCCGTAGGTCTGTTGTGATTGATTAACAATATTGTAGTTATCTATTGCTTCAACATATAGCTTAACTGCAGTTGCCATAGGAGACAGCAACTGACCAAAGTTGAAAGAATAACTATATACATTTCCAGAAACAGAAATGGGTGCAAGGACCATTTGCTGGATTTGGTTTTCACCTGCAGCTGATACTTCATATAAATCGATCCAGACACCATCATTGGGTATAGTTCTGCCTTGTGGAACAGTTACTGTGAAGGTTAAAGGAGTATTGAAGGTTGGATTCAACCACCAGCCATTAGCAAAACCAGTAAAGGTAATTGCAGGACCTTCAATATTAACTGTGTAGTTTACGGGTTCTGTTACACTATTCATCTCCAGATTATTATCGGCATACCATACTGCTTGCATTTCCATTGTATAGTTAATGTCATAACCCAGAGCATTCAAATCATCCATAGTTAGGGTATAACTGTAAGTATTACCGCTTACGGTCATATTTGCCATTGGAACAGTAATGTCACTATTCCAGCCCATAACATACAGATGAGCATCACTGATAGCTGTTTCTGGATCAGTTATAGTAGCACTTAATGTGCGATCTGTAACTGTAATTTGTGTTCCAGTTGCTACAATAACAGGTGCTGTAATATCAACCTTAAATGCCTTTTCTGCACCGATATTTACATTGTTACGAGTAACCATAACAGAGGCAATATGATCACCTGCAGTAAGGTCCATAATATTAGCAGCAGTAATGAAACCGTTATTGTAAGAAGCAGGAACCGCTATATTATCAATATACATTTGATAGGTTATTTCTCCGGCAGAAGGAGTTGTGTATCCACCATCGGTAAACCCATCATAAACGAAGAACTTGATAGTAGAATGATTTTCTACTGTCCAGAGTTCGTTATTAGTTGCGTTAATATACTGTGGTTCAATACTATTAAAGACAACATTGAAGTCCACGGTTCCAGTGTATTGGCCAACTGCATAGATAAATCCACTTGGGGCAGCGAAGGTTACAACATTTCCAATAACATCTGCAGTAACATTAATCCACTGATTACCATTATAGTACATTCCCACAATGGTTCCCACTGTAGGATCTGGAGTAGCAGCTAAAGTAACTGTGAGATTAAGATCACTTTGTGGATTCACTATGAACGCCGTTTGAGCAGGATTACTTAATTCAGTATAACCAAGAGGAAGTGCAATTGCTGGCTCAACATTTTCATAGTAAGCAAAACTACCGTTAGGAACAGTCAAAGCAATTCCATTATGGGTAATTGTGCCAATATTAGTAGTATTAAGCACGGTGCTGTTTAGTTGCATCATCCAGTTTTCATAATCAATTGCAGATGTCCAGAATTCGTATTCACCATAACTAGGAACATCAAAGAAAGCTGTAGGTGTTCCATTAACTATCTGAACAGCAGGAGTATTAGCATAAACTCCATTATAGAGAGTAGTTACTATTGGAGCACTAAGAGCACCTGTAATACGCACTTCGTTATTATAGAACACATTGGCAGTAATAGTAGGATTGTTAACAACCAGTTTTCCACCTTCAGTTGCATCGTAAGTAACATTCAATTCGGGTTTATTGGTAGAGATCAATCCACTGTTATAGGTTACCACTGTTCTAATCTTTGTAGCCCCATTCATCAGTTCAGCATTAAACTGCACTGCAAAGGGTGTAGCTACAAGATTGGAAATTGTGGCAAAAGGTGTCCAGATATTGTTAGCGAAGTATTCAAAGGTAACTGCTTCTATAATTTCATTGTTCCAGTTGGCAACTTCAGCATAGAGGATATCCTGGTTAGCATTATCTCCATTAAAGCTCATTGCGGTAATCAGAGCATAAGGTTCCCAGTTAGCAGGAGGAACGATAGTAACTGTTTTAGCTACGCCATTAACATTTCCGGCATAATCATAAGCCATAATGCCAAGGTTGTAATTACCCACTACCAGACCTGTAGTATTCCAGTTAATGCTATAAGGAGCTTCAGTATCAGTTCCAATGAGAACATCTACCCCATTATAATTATACCAGAATTCTACTTTTTCCATTCCGGAAGCAACTTGAGTAATCTGTCCATAAAGGACATCAAAAGCATTTACATCAATAGTAGCGGTTGTAGCTAACTGAATAGTGTAGTTACCATTATTTTCTGTTACGCCGTTTCCTGTAATTCCATTTAGGGCAATTTCAGGATCGGTAGTATCATACATCACATTAGTTATAACTGTGCTATTATCAGTATTCGGTGTTTCTTCCGCAAGGTCAGAAACGCTGAATCTGAAATCTAACATACCATTTAACAATACATTGTCGTGATGGTATATTTCTATTTCGCTAAATGTAGCAAGGTAAGTGTTAGTTCCTGTTCTGGTAACTTCTGCATTACCCAGCTCAGGATCACGCCAAGGATCATTTGCTCCATCAATACCGAGAATATGATATTGAAGAGCAATACTATTTGCATCAATTTCATCATCAGTATTTACAGTGAAGTTTACCGTAAAGGTCTCTCCATTGAAGAAACCGTTACTTGCAGGAACTGTTTCCGTAGCTGCAATTGCTAAGCTATGATCAAGCGTTATGGTTACCATATCAGAGACCTGACCAAGAGTTATTCTTGCTTCGCGAGCACGGACACCAAGTTCATAATTTCCTTCAGCGTAAGCTGTTAGCACATCCGTCAGAAGAACATTGGCATTAGTTCCAGCTACATCTGCATATTCCAGATGTGTCCAATCCGTTGCACCCACAGCACGAATAACATATTCCACCCGAGGAATGCTAATATCATTCACTTGCATTACTACATTCACATTATTATGTAAGCGAACCGGTATAATTCCATTTACAGGAATATGACCAGCTACACTTATAATTTGCATTGGGGTCTGATTATCAACCACCGTAAAGGTATCGGTAACTTCAAGAATATTACCAACATTATCAGTGACCGTAGCTTGAACGATATATTCTGCACCAAAGATTAAATCTTCAGGAACATTCCAGGAATAAGTCCAAGGTGTTTCTACAACTATCTCAATAGGAATCCAGGGAGAAGCCGGAACTGTAACTGGAGCATAAACATAAGATACATTCAGCAGACCTGAAAGGTTATCTATAGGATTAGCATTTAGAACAAGAGTAGTTCCTCTTTCAATTTCTTCTGGAATCGTAAATGTAGCAGTTGGTAATACATTATCAATATTCAGAGTCTTAGTAACTTCGTTGGTATTACCATACACATCGTAAGTTATCACTTTCAATACACCGTTAGTAACATTTGTAGCTTGGGGTATTTCGTTCCAGACAATTTGAGCTATATTGTTGAGCAGGATACCATTTACTGCATTCACAGAGCCGATTAAGACATTATTGAATTGGAATTCAACTCTTGCTAAATCAGCAAGCATTACATCGCTGGTTATGTTTGCAGTAATAGTCAGCGTGGAATCAACAACACCGCTAACCCATTCAGGATCAGTTAAACCATTCCAAATGTAGCTAATAGCAACATCTGGTGCTTGGGTATCTCTAATATTGGCAATCGCATAAGCATTACCGGTTATTACACTGGAAATTGGAGTAACAGTTCCCCAAATATCTTTTGCCTGAGCCACAATCTGCATTGTATTATTAAACAGATAATACGGAGCTACAAACCAATCGTAGCTGTAATTTGTGGTAGCATTATTCCAGACTTCGGTAGGCACACCACCATTTTGATCATCTCCAAAATCAGTCCAACTACTAACTGGAGTTATGTCATTACCATTTACATTTACATAACGATAACGGTAACGAACTGCACTCAAATAATCGGTATTAGTGAAATTGGAAGTGAGGGTATATGTCTCACCGCGTTGGACAATATTTCCTGCTTCTATGTTGGCAACGGCAACCTGAGGAATAATAGAACCATTGTAGATATTTACAGTGATTATAGAAGTAGTAGAACCAGGATTGTAATTACTGGTAGCTTGAACTTCATAAGTTCCACTATCTAATCCTACAATATCCCAATTAGCCGTGAACTGGCTTTGGAATTGTCCTGTAAATGATGGATCAATGAAATCCCAGGATGGATCACCATTAGCGATAGTGGTAATAGGAAACCAGTTGGAACTACCAATAGCTCTGTATGAGAAAGAAATACTGGCTGGAATTTCAGCATTATGAGGAACATAAGCATATAGCTTAATAGGAGTTCCGGTTCCATCTTGATTCATTCCAACTGCTTCATTAATCAATCCAATGTTTAGATCGGCAGGATTATTCCAATTCACATAATGAATAGTTGGTTCACCGTTCTGAACATCTGTGATAGCCATAATGCGAGCTACATTAGGAATACCATAAGTCACATTTATATTGAAGTTTTCTATGGGAGAAATATGCTCCATATAGTCCTTCAAAGAAAGTTCTGCACTTACTACGATATCATTCATATTGCCATTGGCAAAATGGTTATCAAAATCAATTGGAGTCCAGGTAAAGGTGATATTAGTACTATCAATTGAAGTATATGTTTGGACTGAATCGCGTACTATGTTATTGATCTTGAACCTAACCTTTAAAGCATCCAAAGGTATTCCAATGAAATCTTTATAATTTACTTTGAAAGTAATCGGATGATTATAGGCAACAGTATTATTCACATTAGGGGCAAGAGATGTAACACTTTGAATATCAGGAGGATAAACATCAAAGTACATCATTTGATAATCTGCTGGCTGCAAGGTTACAGTGTTACCTGCAAAATCCTCCAGCACAACAGTAAGGTGATAGAGTCCTTCTGTCATACCTGCCATTTGGACAGGTGTGAAAGTAAATACTGTCTCAGCCATACCAACATCATTATAATTTTTATTCCTATGCAATGCTAAATTCCCTGCTGAATCATAGAAGCGAATCTTAACCTTAGCGATATCAAGCAAACCGTCATTATTCAACTCTGTGTAATTGAGGGTAATAGTTACATCCTGAGTTCTATCTACAGCCATCTTGTTATCATACATTGTATTGGTCAAGCTCACTACTTCAGCATTAGGTGCAAGAGCATCTACATAGAGTTTGATAATTTCGGTTGCCATATTATTGGCATCGGAATCTTGAGCAATAGCTCTCAAATATAGAACTGGAGCACGGAAAGGAGGATAATCCCATCCATTATAAGTGATCGTTCCACCTCCAGTTCCATCAGGAACAATAGAACCTGCGCCAAGAGTTGTGATATTTACCCAATTATCGATACCAGTTGTGGAGTATTCAAAGGTTATAGAATTAACCTCTGTAATATCAGAGAGATGCGCTTGCAGTAATCCGTTGAAGTTATTAGCATTATTGGCAAAGGCATACTCTTCGGATATAACAGGACGGGTACCAACTTGCGTAAAAGTGATTTCCGGACCGGTTACATCATTAAAGATTACAGTAGTAACCGTTGCTTCATTATTGCCAAGAGCATCATAAGCAATAACTTGAATCTGATAATATCCTTCTTGAATAACATCAAGTTCTACAGTAGCTTCCGAATTAATCACATTAACTCTTTGTCCAATTTGCGTCCAGTTATTGGGCCAGGTATCTGTAACTTCAGCTTTGTACTGATAGAAGAATTCAGCTTCTACTGCAGGATCAAAACCAGTAGGTATTTCCGTAGCAGTTAAAGGTACATTAGTTAAATCTGCATTAATAGTGTAAATATAATTTGTAGAAGCAAGCAATACATCTTCAATCTTAGTAAGCGCCATCTTGGCAGGGCTGGTATCAACATTAACTGCAAATTCAGTAGAAACAGCAAAATTCCCTGCTTTATCAAATGCAATTGAACGAATGTAGTAAGTAGAATTTGCTTCTTCAGCTTCATCTACTAAACCATTAGCGTTGTTATCCAGATTATCAAACAAGGGATTCGGCGCTTGCCAAGTTACAGGATAATTTCCAGCCATTTGAACTGACTGATCAAAGATATTCCATTGACGGTTCATCTCACTGGCTGGAATTCCGCTATATTGATACATAACTCCAACTATGTCATCCGCAGCAACCAAAAGTTCTTCTACATCAGTAACGAAATCTACATTATTACCAGGAGTAGCATTTGTAACATTACCAACAGAAGTAATATTATTGATAACAGGAGCTATATTATCTATAATCATATAACTGGAAGGTGCCTGATAATGTTCAAGCTCATTTCCCGCTATATCTAAAGGAACAGCCCGGAATTCGTGAATGCCTTGTGCATAATCAGCACTGTTAAAGTTAATTGTCCAAGGCATTGGAGTAAATGTTGTGAAACCATGTATATCTTCAACCAAAGGTTCATTCTGATCCCATGTTCCATTGTTATTTAAATCAATGCCATATCGGAAATTATAGGTAGTTCCTACATTCAGCTCAAAACTACCATTCCAGGAATTTCCATCATAAACAAGTTCACCTAAAACATTGCCATTAGCGATCAAATGAACACCTGGAGCCCAAAGCAGCTGATCTATATCCAGATCAAAAGTAATGGTTTGAGTTGTGGCTTTAGCAACAGTGGCTATAGGTTGCCAGACATCATTTACCTTCTGTTCAAAACGGATATATTCCACTGCGTTGTTATCAGTTGTGTTAGCTGTTAAAGCTTTTTTACCGCTAATAAATGCCATATCTTCAGGATACTCAATAGAAGCAATAACATCATCAATACTGGTAACATTAACTATCAAATCAGTAGCGGCAAGTTTTTCAGCATTGCTTAGTTTATTATTATAAGCAACTGTTTCGGAGGCCTTATCTCCTTCCAGATTGCCCATAGCATCCTTACGCACTACCACAAATCTATGTTGACCAGCAGACAACAAATCAAAAGGAATCTCAAACTCAAAGAGTTCTGGATAGGTACTATTACCTAGATTCCATGCCTCGTGGTCATATTCTACAGGTTGCCAGTTTCCATCAGGAGTTCTCTGATACATCATCAAAGGCATCACATTATCGGTTCCAAGAGTGCTGGCATCAACAAATAACCTGAGATTGGAAGCACCATTGGTTCCCTGCTGAGAACTGGTTACAATAGATATTTCATCTGGAGCATTAGGAATATCCGTAATCTCTGTAAGATTCGGATAATTGACAGAATGAATAATATGAGTAAATCTGGTTTCGGGTGCTTGATTATCTACATTAATAGGTGTACTCAAATTCAGTGTAGCTGCATTTCCCTTATTATCGGTAACAGTTACCCTAATCTGAACAGGTCCGAAATAGTTTTCACCCAAGAAAGTGTTTACAGAGCCACCAGCAATATTCCAGTTCAATGCTTTATAGACACCAGTTAATGCATCGTAACTTAATTGAGGAACTGTAGCAAACCAGTTGGTTCCATCTACACTCCACTCAAGTAGTGTATTATCAATCTCTGTAGCATTATCATAAATAGGATTCACAGGAGTTACACTGAATGAACCTTGTTTTCCAGGAGCCCAGGAAACCGGATCAATCGTTGAAATATTGTTTAAGGTAACCTGAGGAGCAAGCTGATCAACACTAAACCAGCTATATGGTTGTTCTGGAAGATCAATACCTGTATACATCGCAGTTGGTGTGAAAGCCATATTGAAATTAAAGGTATAGTCAGTTCCGTTCACCATATAGGGAGCAAAGAAACTGTTCGGAATAGCAAGACGGATAATGGCTACATTATCAACCGGATCAATATAAATCAGATTACTTGTTATAATTCCGGTAGTAGGAATTTGAGGTTGATTACTAACATCATTGGGAACAGGAGCAATATTAACATCAGCATTCGTACCAGTATTATCAACAATCTTCACTCCGAAGGTTACAGAAGCAATACCATTTAGAGGTCCGCTGGTAGAAGTAGGATTTGTAATTCTACCTTCCAGAATAATATAATCATTGGCATCATCAACAGGGTTGGAGGCAAATTCTATGCTGTTAATAATTTCTTCATCATTGATATCTTCGTGCTTTAGAATATTAACAGTAGCTATTGCGTTACTAATGTCATTTTCCAGAAGAATATTCGGTCCAGGTGTAACAGAGGAATTGCCAATGTAATCCCAAGATGTTACCGTTGTAGTATAATTTCCAGGAAGGAAGCCATTAAAATCCCAGTTAATCATATTAACACTAAGGGGGTTAGCTATTGCCTGGTTTATAGTATGTACAATTACATCTGCAGAATAAATATCAACCTGAACTGTTACAGCATCTCTGATATTGAAAGATACAGGAATATTTAGGTTGTTATTAGCAGTAATGGCATAATCTATAGATTTCACAATTTCAGTAGTATCAGGTTCAGCCACGGGAGCTACATTATCCAAAACCTTAACATATTGAACTACATCATAGAGGTCACGATTTTGAGTTATAACGCTGGCTCTTAACCAGAAACCGCGATAATCACGATTTGGATAATTCGGATCCTGAACAAAGGCATATAAATCATCCGTCATATTCCAGTGCGTTTCATAAGGAAATTCCATATCGGTTGTATTATCAAGGTGACTGGTAATTTCATAATTAAGATCGGCTGCAGTGAAGGTCTCGTCACCATCAGCATCATAGAATAAACGAAATTCTACGCCCTGAATCGGAACATTAGAATTTGTATTAGCAATGATGTTAACAGGTGCTTCAGAAACATTTACTTCAAAGTTTGATGTAGTCCCATTTATGTAAAGAGTCATCATTGCAGGGTTATACTGCCAGTCAAAATATGTCTCAAAAGTAGGAACAGTGGCATCAAACTTATCTTTCAAGTTCTCTACCGTAATAATGTATCGTCCATTAGCCAGAGTTGTTCCTGTATAAGGAGCACTAAAAGTAATATCTACATATCCACTTCCATCAGTATTAATAGTAAGAGGTGAATATTGCATATTAGCTAAGGCATCAGCTGCTTGAGGATATTGGCTGGGATCATAACTATAAGTTACAGGATCAGGAATGAAAGTAACATCTACGCTATGAAGGCCGACAAAAACATTAGGCAGATCAATAAAGTTAACTCTGATCCTATCCCAAACATCGTCATAGAAGAAACTTCCTGAACTATCATCAGCTTTTACATCATCACCCAAGTATAACTGCATACCTGCATATTGAGGAGCAATATCATCAACATTGAAGTTATAAGATATAGTTTGAGTTAAGCCATATATATTTTGGTAGGTTATAGTTATACTGGCTTGTGTAATATCAAGATCAGCAATACTAGCGGCAGGGATAGTCCAAGTGGCTTTATGAGAATCAGTAATTACCGGTGCAGGTATATTTGAAAGTAGTCCTGCTGGATCACTTGTTAATGTAAACCATCCGCTCATATCTGCAGGAAGTGCACTTGGGAAGTTCTCTCCCAAGTTTGTTACCTGAACACTAATTCTCATTCTTCTTTCAGGACTGATTATATTGCTTTCCCAGGTACCGTCAATATCTCTGCCTTGAACTACAGGGATGTTAGCAATATAGTCCATAATATCAACTGGTGCGGAAAACACAAAGGTATGAGTAAATATCTCTGCATTATAAGGAATACGCTTAGTATGGGCTGTAAAGTTAATATCACCATCTACCATACCTATTGCAGAAACACTATCAAATACTGCCACATAATCTATACTGTTATTACCAATCAGGTCTTTATCTGCTTGCGTAGCAGGCCTTATTGTGTAATTAACAGGAATAGTAAATCCTGGAACTGGATCAATGCTTACTTCATCAATATATTCAGGATATTTCACATCAATATATACTTCAATTTTGGAGTTTATTGTCCCTGTCCCTACAGGTTCTACAATTACTTCTTCCCAGCTGCCGTCATATATCTGAGTTAAATATTTGGCACCGCGAATTATAGGAACAATAGGACCTTCATTGGCAACTTCTACGAACTTGTCTGCTGTGGAAACATCGTTCAATACAGGGTCTTGAAGATTAACTACAATTTCCTGAGAAGTAATACCAGGATTAGCTTTAGCAGTAAAACCAGTGATATGAGCTACCCAAATGTTAAGATCATTATCAAAGGTAATATCAGAATCATTTACTATATAAACAGTAGGGACACCTTCAATAAATGTATCAAGATGTTCTATACTGACAAACGGTTTGGTTGTTGCTGCATTATAGGATGATTCATCGGTAAATTTAACCGTAATTTCAACTTCTTCACCAGGAACTACATAGTTATCTGTAACTGAGTATGCACTCTTTACAACTATTCCATCCTGAACAAATTGTGGAGAAGTCCGATCTATTAGCATAAGTGACTTACTATTCACATCAACATTAAACCAGTTTGAAGTGTATGTTTCCTGAGTAGTAGTATTATCGGTATAAGTTATCAGATAGGTAACCTTATATTTCCAACCCAGAGAGCTAACTGTTTTAGCAGGATTTATTACCAGATCATCATCCAGATACCACTCATAAGGATTACCACTCAGCATAGCCAAATCATGCCATACTTCGTTATCATCATTGATCTCGATAGGATCGTTAATTTGAACCAGTATAGGTTCTACAGACTCAACAGCAACTCCCCGTGGGATATTTACAGCACGGTTTGTATTCAATTTTAAGATGAAACCAAGATGATTACCAGGTTTGATATAAGGGCTGGTCTTTGTATTCAACTCATCGCCTACAAATTTTTGATAGGCAATCATATAAGCTGCCGTTCCATCATCCGCACTGGTAGTAAAGCCCATAGTAATAATAGGTCCATTAGCTACATACTGGATAGAATGAATAGGAACTATACTTGGGTCTGAACCAACATAGTTCTTATGTCCAACTAGGTCTTCAACTCCTTGAAGGTAAATGTTCAGAATATAATCGGGACCAAGATCATTCGGAGTAATAGGACTTAGTTTCCATTCAGTATAGAAGTAATCACCAATCCTAGAAGTATTGTAAGGGACAACATTCCAGCCTGCTGCTGTGGGATCATTAACCCAGCCAGCTCCTACTCCGTTATAAGGATTACTTGCATCTCCATCATCATCTTTTGTAGCAACTTTCAAATATAGATATCTATTAGTTTCCCAAACGCCGGGAGCGGGAGGTGTTAAAGACAGATTTATAACAGAACCCATAGAAGATATCATTTCATAAACAGGAGGATTATCATCTGTAGCAGTAGCAACCCAATATCTGGTTTCATCGTATGTAGGAACTTCCTTATCTACTTTCACCCAAGTAGTATCTACTATCTCTTCGGGTAGGAAACTCCAATATTTATAGTCAATTTGAATGGGTTCGCCATCAGAGTAAGCATTCCAGACAGAGCTATAATCCGGAGTCGTTACCCAAGTTGCTAAATATGGATAAATATTAACTGTTCTACCACCTGACAGATTAATAACTATCGGTTGTCCATCAGGTGTATCTATAACTAAAGTACTCGGAATTGACCAGTTTTCAGGAACATTATCTTCAATCCTATCAAAGTCTGCAATTACACCTACTTCATCAGGATTAAGAGTGCTGATAAAATGATATTCCGTAATCAGATCATTCTCGGGAGCAAACCAACCGTTAGGAGCTCTCCCAACATCACTATAGCCACGTTCGGGAGTACCTTGTCCATATTGATCTACAACAGGACTGCTAATTATGATCATATCGTGAAGATAATTATCGGCATTATAGCCATAAATGGTCTTCGTATCCAATGAAAAATTAGCTACAGTATAAAGATCTGAAGCAGAATAATCTAATTGAGTGATATCAATAGTATAATAGTATTTGATTATTCTATCTGCACCGGTTCCTTCAGAAAGAGGACCAGCAGTTAGTGTAACTGTAATTGTTCCCTGAATAGCGGGCAGAGTAATTTCAGGCTCAATGAGATCGTTCGGCGATTTCACTTCTACCGCTGCATAAACATTATTCATTTCTTTTACAATATTATCAACTGCGGTAGTATGTGCCTGATCTAGATAGAAGGTAACTGTTTGAATAACAGGTTTTGTATCAACATTGATTTCATCCCAGTTGCCATCACCATTCAACGGAGTATAAACATCTGTTCCATTTGAATCTAAGTAGGTAAGAGTATTACCTGTGATAGTAGCTCTGATAACCTTACCATCAAGGTCTGTAGCAGTAAGAGCAGGGAATAAAACATTCATATCGCTGCTTTGGAAAATGGGATCACCTGCATTGAAGGTTTGGGAAGCCAAAGGATCTCCATTGACCGTGAGAGAAACTAATAATTGATTTACGCGTTGAGGGTTAGTAACCGTAAAGCTCACTTTTAGATCGTGTCCAGGAACAAACCAATTAGTAGGATCAATATTATCAGGAGCGTTATCAGTAACTGAAATATCGGTTACAGTAATTTCAGGAATCGGGATAATATTCAGATAGCGGACAAGAGTTCCGGTATTATCAACATTATCGTTAGCGGTTATAGTTGCCACAACTCTTTGAGCCGCAATATCTTGATCTACAGTTATATTCCATTTAGCTTTACCAGTATCCGTTATATCCAACGCACCAATAGTAATTCCGTCAGCAGGATTAAATATTATTTCAGGAGTTGACCAATTTACTCCGGAATCGGCATCGGTAATATCAAAGCTTAGTATTTGATCTGTTCCTGCGGTAAGATAATCTAAAGAACCATCAGTAGCTGATATTACAGGAAGTCCATCAGGATCAACACCATCTGCAATTAAGTTATTACCGCTAATTGCAGTGTTTATTGCATTAGTATTCAATGAAAGAGAAGTTCCCGTGTCGTATTTTGAATAAGTTACTACTACAAGAGCAGATAACGTATCAGAATGCGGAATGCTGACTGAGGGGAATGACAGATTAAACAAACTGGAATCAGGAGCACTGATTGTTTGTGTATTACCAACTTGTAAATCGGTGGTCTGATTGATAAGCATCACATCTATCTTATCGGCTCGTTGATAATTTTCTACCTCAAAGGAAACAGTAATATCAGTTCCAGGTTTAAAGTAAGGATTTGCAGTGGGAACTGCCCCAGATATTACTACATTAACAGGTAGAGGAGAAGGCGCTACATTAATATAGCGGCTTTCCACAAGTTCGTTTCCTGTTTTATCTTTTACCGATAGAGTAGCTACAAAGTTCTTTACTGCAGTTGTATCCAGCAGTGTAATATTACCGGTTATGGCACCAGCATTATAAAGTAAATCTGTAGCAGTCACATTTTCAGTAAAGGCAAGGTTAATAGAAGCAGGAATATTATCATAAATTCCGGCTAGTGCATCAATTACATTGAAAGTAAAGGGCTGTGGATTACCATCTGCTGTAATATAGTTAGTTACATCATCAAAGGAAGAATTATCGAGTATCGGAACTTCCTGATCCACAATTACCGCAATACTTCTATTAGTAGTATGCATTTTAGTAGATTCTTCCATAGAATTTGCATAAACGGTTATATTAGCTATATTATTATGAATCAAATTGGGAAGGGTTATATCTGTTATATTCCAAGTAAGTTCAAAAACATTTCCACCAAGATCAACAACAGGATTAACCAAAGGTAGAGCAGCTGCATCAGCCATAGTAGAAATACTGGAAACATCAGCTACAAAATTAGTTACTACACTTCTGTTATAACCCCCGGAAATTTGCGCCTTTAATGTTCCTGTATTATCTACATTATTTACATAACCCTGAATAGCATTCGTAACATTTCCGGCTTCATCATAAACTACAGTTCCCGTGGATTGGAAATTGGTAAATTCGATTTTACTGATCCAGGGTCTGGCATTCAAAATATGAATGGGGAAAGAAATTTCCGCAGAATCGTTGTGGAACAAATCAAGTGTTACTGGATAGATGGGATTATTGTATCTGCCAGGGTTCCCAGCTTCATCCCAAGGTAAATACAGAACCATTTTGGAATTAGGATATTCCAAGCCGGAGATACCGATAACACTTATTTTTAATTTATATTGGTTATCCACACCAGGAATAGCACTAATTTCATCTACAGAACCTGTTACACCTGCTATTTGTGTGTTATCTGCAGTAAAAACACCTGCTACATTCCAACCGGAAGTATGAAAAGTGTGGTTTCCCAATTCATTCAAATTAGTGGTTCTAAGTGGTTCGCTGGTTTGTAAAATAATCTCGAAACTGTTATTAGCCGCAGAAACCACCGGAATAGGCACATCATCAACAAAAGTAATTGATCTACTGTCGTGGTTATAAGTGTAAATTTCAGGAATACTCTCAAGTTTGGGATTTTCATTATCTATAGCTAATTCCGTACTGTCGGGAGCTGGATCTGTAGCTACAAGATAGCCGTTATCAGCAAATTGAGTTACTTGGACATAGAGTTTTACATCCAGTTCCTGATAGCCAGTAGAATCAGCCATAGCTTTCAGGTCGTTACTGAGTCCCGCAAAGACATACTCTGTTGCAGGTAAGGACACATCCGAAGCAAGAGTACCTGTTTTACTCCATTCTCTTAAATTTACAGGATTAGTAATGCTTAGTTTCCAGGTAAGATCATAAGTAGAAGAAGGAACAGATATAGTTACCACCGTAGAATCCTGAATACCGTCATTAGCAGGATTATATTGTGAATTATATGTTCTACTTGGATGCCCGGGAGAAAAACTATCATCGGAAACAGAAACACTACCTTGAGCAGGATATGTTGGTTGGGGAGGAATAACCAGATTAAAGATATCCGAATGCGTGGGAACAGCATCGTTAATCAGAGTATCTAAATCTGTATTTATGTATTCACTATAAGCATGAGCAGGAAGATAATTATTCCCGCCAACAATACCAAGAATCCATTCTCCTGCTTTAGCTGAACTCAAAGATTGCACTTCTGCATTGGATATAGTTATTTCTGCTTTATTCAAATCACTAAAATCATCCTGATCTAGCCATTTTTCACCCAAACCCAGATTAGTTAAATCCAAAAGTACCGAACTAGTCGTCCTCAGATAATTTTTGTTATTCACGGTAATTTGAATAGCAATCGAATCTAAGGAAGTATAATAACTATCTCTATTTAGATAAAAGTTATGATCACCTTCAGTATCATAAGGAGCCAAACTATAGGCTCCCCCATTATGTTCTGAAGTTATCGTAATATCATCTATTAGAGCCAGGTTTGCTGTATAATAACTATCTGTAGAATTATAAATGTTCTGAATTGTTATTATATTAGAAGCAGTTATATTTCCAGCATTATCTTGAGCGTAAGCTGTGATTGTATATGTCCCAGCATCAAACTGAGTAGCATCCCAGGAAAAGTTTACTGTATTGGCATACTGATGAGTTTGAGTAGGATATATCAATTTGTCGCTCATCGTTGAATGATCAAAGACCGTATACTGAGTCCAGACATTATTTAACCAATACCAGCTATTTGTACCGTCATTAGCAATTACCCAGTAAGTTCCTTTTTCCCAGCGTAATTGATTAGTATCAACCGTAAAATTACGACTCACCTGGAAACTAAAGGTTGTTGAGCTGAAGCCGTTTTCCCACTCATCATATACTTGATCGGGAAATATAATATCTCCGGTAAAATGATCAATATGATGATTGTGCGTAAAGACAATCTCAGCACCTGGATTTTCCTGATCGGGAGAATTAAGTTTCTGCGAGAAGTTCATAGGAGTATTATCAATTACTACATGCATACGGTTCAGAATCACCTGTGGTTCATTATTATTATCTAACAGAGGAGATGCAGGAGGATATTCTTCGGCAATTGTATAATAGTTGCTGAAGTCAAGAATGTTACCTGCTTCATCCCATAATTTCCACAAAGTAATTCCGTAAGTACCTTCCGGAAGAGATGCTCCATTATCTAAACCATCCCATTTGATAGTTAAAATGGGCTCTGCATAGCTAGCATCAGAGGAGTTGAGATCGTAATCTCTATAATATACGCTTCTGCCTTCAAATTCAAAACGCAGTTGCAAACCGTATATTTCATTCGGAATTCCCCAGTTTGCTAAATCTAACATAATATCAATATGATCAGGACTAGTATCGGAATAACCTGTAACTGCTGGTGAAACAGGAGAAAATCTTAAGTTTCCGGTAGCTGAATCATTATCATAATACAGATCAACATCTGCATCTGTAAGTGTTGGTAGTGTAAAATCCAGAACAATAGGATTATTTGCCTGATTTAAATTAATGAGAAGACCGTCTGTATAGACATTACCAGCTTCAGTTGCAAGAGCTGTAATTTTAATTTCCAAATTAGTTGTAGATGGAATCCTTGTTATTGGAATAGGATATTGAATATCAAGGATACCATTATCTAAAATGTACTCCACAGCTGGCTGCCCAGTAAATGTATGTCCCCAATCAATAGTTACTTTGTATATATTCGGATTAAATTCTGCATATACATAAATGGTATCATTAGCAGCAATATAATTCGCAGAATAATTGCCATTTACACCCAAATAAGATAGAAGAAGATCTCCTGCAATGGGAACTGTACTTTCAATAGGAACAGGTACATCATCATTAACTTCTCCCGGATTTGGTGAAATATCATTATCATAAGCAATTACTTTTATCACATACGAATTTGCCGGTAAAGCAGTAAGTGGATCTACATTCCAAGTACCTGTAAATATATTATTTGCATCAGGACCAGCCATCGCTATAGGACCAATAAGCATATTAATGCCATCTTCACTATATATATAGAAGGACGCAGCATCAATAGTCATGCTGGTAAAACTGACAACAATACTTGAACCGACTATTGCATAACCAGTTGGACCAGGATTTTGGATAACAGTATCGATATCCAGATCCGTTATAGTAATCGTTACATTATTAACTGTAAATGTTTCATCATCAGGAATAGTGGAAGAACCACCATTTCTAAAATTTCCAGATACAAAAACTTTTGCTGTAACATTATCTAAAGTTCCAGGAATTACTGTATAACTACAACTCCAAAGACCAGTTACCGGATCTTGTAGCATAGAAACAGAATTTGAACCTCCAAACTGACTAAAACTAGCACTGGCTGACGATATTTCGTTAGGAGGATCGTTAATTGCACTAAATTCAGGATCAGTTAATGTTACTGTAATAATAGTATTAACTACTACAACTCCGCCAAGATCATTTTGAAGAGAGACATCAATGTCTGAATCGTCAAATGCCCTAGTCTGGCTAAAAAGTGTAGTTGCAGTAATTATGAAAAGCACTACAAAAAGTAGTGATGTGCGAAATTTGCGTTTCATTTGCACCTCGCTTTTTTTTGATTAAATTTTGTGGATTGTGGTAAAATACACTTGGGTAATGCCAAGGTAAATTTCGATGGACTTTCTTTATGTCTCATTTTTTCTCCTTGCGGAAAGCGCCTACATTGCTCCACGCCTTCCATAATATTATATCAATTGTTTTATTAATAATTAAATTGATTTTTTGAAAAGGAACATAGGATTGATTTTGAAAGACATATGTTATTTTTTTGCAACTAACCATCACATCGCCCCCGGATAAGAATACAGCTCTTCTCTCGGATTTGCTGTTTTGTTAAATAAGATATACCCTGCTAATTCCGTTATAAAAAACAAAAATTTTCCCCTGAAAATAATTACTAACCTACACATAATTGATCCCTTTATAAATATATATGCTATAAAAGGGATTTATGGGAAAATAATCGTTTTGTGTTTTGGAAATTGTGGAAGTAAAATATAAAAAAACATCTTTAATATCCTCTTCATTACTTTCAGCTATAAAAACACTCCCTCATTATTCGATGGCATTTTTTCCGCTGATTAGAATTAGATTCTATCAACTCTCTAAAACTATTCATTTGCTAATCCTTTTTTTTTATTTTCGAATTGGACCACACCCAATCCTAATTCCCTTATAAATCAAATATAGTATTTGTCAAGGAAATTATTATAAAAAAATCTGATTATTTGTAACTAATTATGTTTTCAACTTGTTACAATTAGCACTAGTTGTATTTTTTAACCCCTTTACAAAGCAAGATTTTCTCATAGAACATACTATTTACCATATACTTTTTAATGAAATCTAGTTGAAAATAGTATGAAACCTTAAATTTTACTTTTCAGATTGATTGTTTATAAAGGCATAGTAATAATAAAACAACACTAAGTTGTACTGCATTAGTTATTTTGTAGCCATTTATATTCGTAATCTTTTTTTGTTTACAGCTTGCTTTTTGCTGATAATCCTCTTTTGCTAGGATATGAGAAAATTATTGGAAACAACCTATTTACCTTCCTTTCTTTGTCTCGACAACCCAGATAGCAAATGAAAATCATCACTATAACTTACTCCTTTAATATCTCTTTTTGCTTTACCATCCTAATTTATGCGTTATTAAGATAGCTATATCTTTCAAAGATATCCACAAGAAGGAAAAATAGAGAGTAAAAGGAAAAAGGTGTTCTTCTTTTTTATCAAGTTAAATTACTAAGGAGGAAGTGATATTCTGTTTCTACAATTCATCCGGAATTTTCCTCTGAGTAAAAATCCGCATAAGAAAGCCACATAGTTTATGGACATAATCAGCAACTGAACCGCCGAATAAAATCATTCTAAAAAAAGGTAAAAATATAGTCTGTTGACAAACTTCGGTTTATGTGCCCAGCAAAAAATGGTAAGCTCTTTTTTCCTTAGACAGTAAAATGAAGGGTGGATATTTAAGTACTATCCTATTACATATATCTGTCATCAGGTATTTACTACTATAGTATAAACTGCATATTGTATTCAAGCTTCGCTCTTTGGCCTTAAGGGAAAGCGTTAATCAAGTGTTAATCAACCCTTTATCAAGCGTTAATTATTAACGCTTGATTAAGGTTAGATAAACGATAGATTAATGGATTGAAGCAAGGAAAATAGGAGACAGCAATATTGGGATTTTATTATAAAATTGATTGTTACAGTAAGTATAATTCATTTTCAAAAGGGGAGTTTTCGTAATCTTTTAAGTTACAACTTTAATCCTTCCAATTGTAATTTATACTTATATGAATCTTAATAGGAATAAGAGCTAAAGGAGATGACTTTTTACTTTTACCACCCACAGAAAAAAGAAAAACCTCTTGACAATAATGGCAATGCAAAAAAGGTAAAAAACAAAGTGCAGGTAAATGCTAAAAATTGAAGTGGTAACAACTGGATAAGGAGAAGAAAGTGAGCATCTTGTTCTCAGAGGACCAATTATGTTAAGGTATAGTTTATTATTACACAAACAGCATAATTAAGTTGATAGTGGAACGGTAGGATGTAGTTCTTTCGGATTCTCGATAGAAAAATGCCAAAGAAAGGAGATAACCAAAAGTATGTTAAAAGTATCGATTGCCCCAGATGGAAAAGAATATCCGCTTCCCATTGAAGAAGACGCTGAAAAAGAACGCGAGACTTTAAAGCGTATTACAGCTGAACAACGTTCCTTGGGTCGTAAAATAGTTGCTGTTCAAGGTTTAGGTTTTGTAGGTTGTGTAATGGCTACTGTCGTTGCTGATGCTACAGATAAAGATGGAAACCCGATCTATTTTGTCCATGGTCATCAACGTGCTTCTCAACGTTCCTATTGGAAAGTTCCTGTTATCAATAATGGGGTTCCACCCATAAATTCATCTGACCCAGAAGTTCCTGAAATATTTCATCGAACCGTAGTAGAGAAGAAAAATTTCCGTGCTACCAGTGAAGAGAGTGTTTACAGTTTAGTAGATATTGTAGTAGTAGATATTCAGTTGGATGCTACAAAGCCTGCTTTTGGAGATGCGGAAAAAGGTTATTGTGATATAACTGCATTCCGAGAAGGCATTCGCACTTTAGGTAAGTATATTCAGCCAGAATGTTTAGTGCTTGTAGAAACGACTGTTCCACCTGGAACCTGTGAACAAGTAGTCAAACCGATTTTGGAAGAAGAATTTACTAAGCGCGGAATTGATATCAATAATCAACCACCCCTTATTGCTCATTCTTATGAAAGGGTGATGCCTGGAGCACATTATGTTGAATCCATTCGTAATTTTTGGCGTGTGTATTCAGGAGTGAATACTAAAAGCATAGAGCTTTGTAGAGAGTTTCTTTCCAATGTATTAGATGTGGAACATTTTCCATTAACTCAGTTGGATAGCACAAATGCCAGTGAATTAGCCAAAACAATGGAAAATTCCTATCGCGCTGTGAATATTGCTCTTACTTTGGAATGGGCAAAATTTGCTGAACAGATTGGCGTGGATATTTTTAAAGTGCGCGAGGCGATTCGTAAACGCAAAGGAACACATGATAATCTGTTAAGACCATCTTTAGGAGTTGGCGGATATTGTTTAACAAAAGACCCTGTGCTAGCTAATTGGGCTATGAATTCTCTTTTTGGAGTGGAAGGAACTTTAGATTTTGCCATAAAAGCTGTTAACACTAATGACACTATGCCCTTGCATACTATTGATATCGTAAAAAGCGTGTATCCCGAACTAAAAAATTTGAAGATTGCAGTTTTAGGCGTTTCCTATTTACAAGATGTTGGCGATACGAGACATTCACCATCCAAGATCTTAGTGGAATTTTTACGGAAAGACCTGGCTATTGTTAAAACTCACGATCCCTATGTAGAATCCTGGCCTGAAATGGAAGAAAATCATATACAGAGCGATTTGAATAATGTTTTACCCGAATCTGATGTAGTTATTTTTGCCGTTGGGCACAGTCAATACAGAAATTTGGATCCAGAACAACTTTTGGCTATCTGCAAAACGAAACCCTTAATCGTAGATTGTTCTAATTTCTTATCCGATGAAACTATTAATAAATACAAAGCTTTGGGCTGTGCTGTTAGGGGAGTTGGTAAAGGACATATAATAGATTAGTGAGATAATGATATAAAAAGTGTAGTCGGAGGACGCTGTTCTTCCGCAAAATGAAAAAATGCAGAGCTTCAGCGAGCTCCGTCTACACAAAGTTGATTCCTAATTCATAAATTGGTGAAGGACACTTTCGAGAATGAAATTCTGTATTCCGTGTCCTGATAATTCTGCTTGGCTCATTTATTTTGGTGATTTTTGTACTTTTGGTGGCTAAAAATATGGGAGGATAAATGATTTTAACAGATGCTCAATTATTTAGTGAAATAAGTCGCTGTGAATATTGTGAAAATAAACCTTGTAAAACTGCCTGCCCTTGTGATTGTTCTCCAGCAGATTTTATGATGGCTTTAGCCAAGGGAAGACCTTCGGATTTCAAAAGAGCTGCAGGGATAATTTTAGCCAGCAATCCTTTAGGAGGAATTTGCGGAAATGTATGCCCTGATTATCATTGCGTAGATGCTTGTTCACATAAAAAATTCGATAAGCCGATCCAAATTCCTGATGTGCAAGCAACTATAATTCGCAAAGCGCGTGAATTGGATTTGGTGCCAGAATTTTCATCTCCAATTCGTCTAAACACAAAAATTGCTATTGTCGGTGCTGGACCTTCTGCAATTGGAGCTGCTGTTACTTTAAATCAATTTGGCTACGAAACGAGAATGTTTGATCCTGAACCTTTAGGAGGACAGATAAATTTGATTTCGGAAGAGCGTTTAGAAGAAATTGATATAATAGCAGACCTGAATTTCGTAGTAAAAACCTTCCGATTGCAGCATATTCCAAAAAAGATAGAAAAACCTGAAGAACTCTTGAAAGAAGGTTATGCAGCAGTAATTGTAGCAAGTGGATTAAATGTACCAATTCGTTTAAACATCCCTGGTGATGAAACAGCTATCTATGGTTTAGATATTCTTTCAAACCCATCAAAATATAATTTTTCTGGTAAACGCATAGCTATTGTTGGAGGAGCCATAGCTGCCGATATTGCATTAGTGGCAGCTAAAAATAGTGCTGCTTATGTAGAAATGATTACGCTGGAGAATTTTGTGGAAATGCCAATCACAGATAGGGAGAAAGCAACTTTAATTGAGGCAGGAATTGAATTTTCTCCTCGCACCCGGATATCAGAAATAGTAAATGAAAATGGTCACTTAAAAGGAATAAAGACTAAAAAAGTCTATCTACCCAAGAATGAAAAATTCGCACCCAATCTGATTAAAGATGAAGCTGGAGTAATTGATAACTACCGCATATTTGATATGGTTATTATAGCTATTGGGAATAGAGCTACTTTTAATGTTCACGAGCTGGAAAGAAAGTTTGATAATATTTTTTGTTGTGGAGATATGGTTAATGGACCCACAACCGTTGTTGAAGCAGTAGCCTCAGGAAAAAATACTGCTATTAAAGTACACTTATCTCTTAGTAACAAAGCAATAGAAAAACCGGAAAAGGAAACTAAAAGTTGTTTCCCTGTTTGGGGGTGGAAAAAATATCCTGTTTCCTTAGAAACTGATTTTTTTGGTAGAATAATGGATTCGCCTTTTATTTTATCTGCGGCTCCTCCAACTGATGGTTTTGAGCAAATGCAAAAAGCATATCAAGCTGGTTGGAGTGGAGGCATAATGAAAACCGCTTTTGATGATCAAGATATTCATATTCCGGGTGAATATATGTTCACTTTTGGCGATAAAAAGAAGACCTTAGCCAATTGTGATAATGTTTCAGAGCATTCTTTAAACAGAGTTTGCAAAGAAATAGCTCGCTTAATAAAAGAATTTCCTGATCGCTTAACAATGGCTTCTACTGGAGGTCCTGTTACCGGTAATGATTGTTCTGATAAACAATGCTGGCAATCCAATACTAAAAAATTAGAACAAGCAGGAGCAATGGGAATTGAATTTAGTTTATCCTGTCCTCAGGGTGGAGATGGAACTAAAGGTGATATTGTTGCTCAAGATCCTGTTTTAACTGCAAAAATAGTAGATTGGGTAATGGAAATAAGTGCTCCAGAAATACCGAAACTTTTTAAACTGACCGGTGCGGTAACTTCTATCTATCCAATACTTTCAGCCATCAAAAATGTGTTAAATAAATATCCTCATAAAAAGGCAGGTATCACTTTAGCTAATACTTTTCCAGCTTTAGCTTTTCGCGAAAAAGAAAAACCCTGGGATGAGGGAATAATTGTAGGAATGAGTGGTGAAGGTGTATTACCCATCAGTTATTTAAATTTAGCCCGCGCTGGAAACCAAGGCATCTTTATTTCTGGAAACGGAGGGGCAATGAACTATCTGGATGCAGCAAACTTTTTAGCTTTAGGGGCAAGAAATGTTCAGTTTTGTACAATTGTAGAAAAATACGGTTACAACATAATAGAAGAACTGAAAATGGGACTTTCCTATCTGTTGGAAGCGCGAGGTTTAAAAAGTGTGGCTGAATTGGTAGGAATTGCTCAGCCCAATCCTATCATAGATTTTATGAACCTGCCTAAAAAAATAAAGAGCTCTTCTCTGAACAGGGAATTATGCTTAAAATGTGGAAATTGCACTCGCTGTCCCTATCTGGCAATAGAACTTGATGAGGATTGTTTTCCAAAAATTGATAACGATCAATGTGTTGGATGCTCACTATGCACTCAATTATGTTTTACCGGAGCCTTGCAAATGAAAAAAATATAGAGCGCTAAAAAGTGTGATAGGTATAAGGTCAATTATGAGCTTATTGAGCTTTCAGGGTTTCAGTATAGACCCCTACTTTATATATTCGTTTATAATTCTTTGAAGTTCACCGCTGTCTTTTAATTCTTTCAGTGCTTTATTGATTCTTAAATTAATTTCTTTTCCAGGTTGCATAGCCAGTCCGTACTGTTCATTGGTTGGGATGATATATACTATTTTTATATCTACTTGTTCGGAAACCTTTTTGGCAACCCATTCATCAAAGACCATCAGGTCTATTTTCTTATTGAGTAATTCTCCTATGGTTTCAATCAAGGTAGAGTATGTTTTCAATTTCTCCTTAGGTAGGAGGTCTTTATCGACCAGGTTTTCTTTTAAATATTGGTAGCTGGTAGTGCTGCTTTGACAGCCAACTCTATATTTTCCAATATCTTCAATTTTATTTATTTCAATTGGAGAGGCTTTTCTTGCTACTACAGCTAAATTAGTTTGAAAATAGGGTTCTGAGAATTCAAATGTCTGTTTTCTTTTTTCTGTAATTGTTATGGTAGATGCGGCAAGATCAATTTTGTTTTGAGCTAATGCAGAGAATAAGTCATCAAATTCATACTGGGTAATTTGCAGTTGCATCCCCATTTTATCTGCTATTTTTTCACATATATCGATATCTATCCCTTTAAATTCACTATTTTCCAGATAAGTAAAGGGAGGATTTTCAGCATCTGTGCCCACTCTGAGGATTTTTTTCTGCTCAGGAGAACAGGACGCAACTAACAATATTATTGTTAGCAAAAGAGTTAGAACAAAAAGGTTCTTATTCATTTCCACTTGCTTCGATACAGGATCTTTTAAATATAATCTAAACGATCCCCTTTGGCTAACAAGTAAATTAGTCTGAATATTGTATTTTGCTTGTGGAAATATTTCTACTTTAGCTTAAAGATAGCGGTAAGAGTAACGGAAATGCTTTTACTTCTTGTACTTGTATTATAAAATCCATAATCCGATACTTCTGTTGAATAGGGTTCAGTAATTTGAAAAACTCCAGCTCGTGCTTCTCTCAATTTTCCTAATTTAGTATTTCCGCTTCCCGAAATTTCTTCAGCTCGAGCTACTGCATCTTTAGTTGCTTCAGATAGCAATTGTTTTTTCAAATCTGGCAGCTTAGTATAGAGATAAGCAAGATTAGAATTTTGCAAGAGTATTCCGCGTTCAGCAAAGAAATCTGGATTCAAAGAGAGTTTTTCAATTTTGTCTATATCTGTAGAAACCACAAAGATACGCTGATTTAAGCAATAACCAGTAGGGTTGCCATAGTTATCGTTTGTTTGATAGCTATTTGTAGGTTGAATGCTGATATCTTTTTCTGGTATTCCTTGTTCCAATAAGTACTTTTTAAAGGCATTAACATCGGCACTCATTTTGTTGTAGCCATCCTTTAAGCCATCGTTACTAACATTACGCTGCATTGTTAGATTCCATTTAACGATGTCCGATTCAAAGAGTTTACTGGCATAACCCACAACGCGTAAACTTGTTGGTGCTTGACGGCTTTGCATAAAAAAATAGCCAAATACTGTTAACCCAATAATAAAAGAAAGACCAACAATACCCCAGGTGCGGGATATTGCTTTATCTTTAGCAAAGATAATCCAACCCAGGCATAAAGCAATTGCAATACAGATTAATACTAATAGTACAGTAAACATTTGTTTTTCTCCTTATTCAAAGTACTGTTTATGATTGTCGTCTGGAAACACATTCACCCACCTCGATTTTCCGTCGAAGTGGAAATCAAGTTTGAAAGTTTGATAGGGTAAGATACTTTCAGCTATATGTGGCCATTCAATAACGGTTACCCCTTTTTCCAAAATATCAAATATCCCTAAGTCGTAAAGTTCTTCCTTATCTTTTAAACGGTATAGATCAAGATGGTAAAGAGGAAGGCGTCCACCTAAGTATTCTTTCATTATAATAAAAGAAGGACTATCAATTTCTTCATTGATTCCCAGTTCCTTACCCAAGTGTTTAACAAAAAAGGTCTTACCGCTTCCAAGATCTCCATAAAGGGTAATTATATCTCCCGCTTTCAAGATTGGAGCAAGATAATTGGCAAGATCTATAGTATCTTGTTCTGAAGGTAGATTTATTGTTATCATACTATTTTATTTAACTTGCTTTCTTACCTTTTTTCATTCTTTTGTTCTTTTTTTAGTCCTGCAGGTAGCAATAGGCAGAATCATTTCTTCCATAGAAACTCCTCCATGTTGGAAAGTGCCATTATACTGTCTCTGATATTGATGATAAGCATTAGGATACACGAAATAGTAATCGTCTTTGGCAAAGATAAAGTTATCCACAATGCTTTTTGCTGGGAGACCATAATCACTGGGTTTTTTTACGAATAAAGCATGACGGTCATTTACGGAAAGGTTTTTCCCTTCTTTATAACGAACGGTTACAGAAGTATCTTTATCTCCGATAACTTGAGTGGCACGGTTAACTTTTATCGAGCCATGATCGGTAGAAAGAATTACAATAGCATCCTGTTTGGCAATCAGTTTTAAAGCTTCATATAGGGAAGAATGCAAAAACCAGTGTTTAGTAAAAGCACGCAAACCTTCTTCATTGGGGATAGTTTCTTGTAAAATTTGATCCCGGCTACGATGATGAGCCAAAAGATCAAGGAAGTTATATACCAAAACAATTAGGTTTTCTTTGTTCCAGGTTTCTATTTTACGCAGCACGAAGTTGCCTTCTTCCATATTGAATATTTTTACATACTTGCTGGTTGGATCAAGTTTATAACCCAGTTCTTCAATATGTTCATCTAAAAGCTGATGTTCATTACGGTTTCGGCTGTTATCCATTTCACTGGAAGTTACCCAATAATCAGGAAAGCGTTTAGCAATATCAATCGGCAATAAACCACTGAAAATGGAATTTCTGCTATAGGGTGTAGCTGTAGGTAAAACAGAATAATAGAGATCCAATTCTTCATCAAAAAGTTCTTGGATATAGGGTTGAATAGCCAAATATTGATCCAGGCGCATACAATCTATAATTATAAAATAGATTGGGAGATTTTCTTCAAAATGCGGAGCTATGTGTTGAGAAATCAAATCAAAACTTAAGTTAGGCCGTTCATCACTTTTCAGCCACTTATTATAATTGCGTTCCACATAGTTAGTAAATTCAGTATTGCAATTTCGCTTTTCCAAAAAGTGAGTTTGACGCAGACCTTCATCGTTTACCTGATCTATTTGCAATTCCCAATAGCTTAATTCACGATAAATTTGGCTCCATTCATCCCAATCGGGAGTAGCAAAAAGTTTTTGATTCAATTCTGCAATATAACGCGTATATTGTTGGCCAATCTGATTAGCTCTTATTTCATCTGCCTGAAAGATCTTCTTAATAGCCATAATAATCTGATTAGGATTTATGGGCTTAATTAAATAGTCCGAAATCTGAGAGGCAATAGCCTTATCCATCAAACCTTCTTCTTCACTTTTTGTAACCATTACTATAGGTAAAGCAGGATTGATTCTTTTAATTTCTTGAAGGGTAGCAAGACCATCTAAACCGGGCATCATTTCATCCAGAATTACCAGATCGAATTTATTTTCTACCACTTTTTCGATAGCATCAGTTCCGTTATTACAGGTATCAACCAGATAGTTTCTTTCCTCCAAAAAGAGGATAAAGGGTTTCAGTAGGTCTATTTCATCATCCACCCAAAGAATATGCATTTGTTTCATTGGATTTTACTCCTTGTTAGTTTGTGTTTCAAGTTCAAAGAGACGTTGGCGCTCTTTAACAATCTTTTTCATCTGATCCAGATCAGCATCTTGAAAAAATAGGGCAAGCTTAAAATTAAGCTCTTTCCGAGAACAATTGAACCATCCAAGCATCTTCTCCATAAATTGCTCAATATATACCTCTTTTAGGTCTACATTGGTTTCTTTTTCTTTCTCTTTTAGTTCTTTTATATGATCATGAAGTTCTTGAAAAGGCATTTCTTCCGCTTTATGAATCCATTCATCACGAACCTGCCAATCGGCTTTTTTCATAAAGGGTTTAATCATCTGTAAACGATCAAAGCCAATTTCTTTCACTTCGTTTTCGTCAATATCCATTTCTTCAATAAACAGATCGAAAGTGGAAATAAGTTTTCCTGCTAAGCTTCCAGAGAGTTGATATTCCGTTTCTACAAAATCCTTAAAATTTTCATATCCTTTAAATAGGTACAGTTTAGACCGTTTTATTTCGGAAAGTAGCTGACCGAGCATTACAAAATTATCTTCCAGTTTATCTTTCAGATTAGCTAAAGCCGCAAATTTTTCTTCGGCGCTCATTGATTCAGGGGGCATTATTTTGTTAGGCATCTTTTTTATCCTTCTTTTTACAGCATTTAAGTTATAGGGTAATAAATATGTTCAGGAGCAGGGAAAACCCCATTTTTCACTTCCTGAGAATAGAGTTCAATCGCCTCTTTAATATTTGAATTTATTTCAGCATAATGTTTTACGAATTTGGGTTGCATATCTGAATAGCCCAGCAGATCATTATAAACCAAAACTTGACCATCAGTATATCTTCCAGCACCAATTCCAATCGTAGGAATGTTTATTTGTTCAGTAATTTCTTTACCTAAAATTTCCGGTATACCTTCCAAAACAAGCATAAAGGCACCTGCTTTTTCCACTGCTAAAGCTTGTTTTAAAAGTTCTTCCTGTTGTTCCGGTTTTTTACCTTGAACTTTATAACCACCAAATTTATGAATGGATTGGGGGGTTAAACCTAAATGCGCACACACAGGTATTTCCATATCCACAATAGCTTTTATAGCATCTATACGAGAAGGATAGCCACCTTCCAGTTTTACGGCATCCGCCTTTCCTTTAATTATAAGGTCGGCAGCATTTTTCCGGGTTTGCTCTTCTGAAAGATGATAGCTTAGATAGGGCATATCAGCAATAATAAAAGTTTCCGGAGCTCCTCTACGAACCGCTGAACAATGATAAATTACATTTTCTACAGTCACTTGCAGAGTATCCTCATAGCCCAGAACAACCATTCCCAAAGAATCACCAATGAGGATAATATCTATAGATGTTGCAGACACACATTTTGCCATAGAATAGTCGTATGCAGTAATCATACTGATCTTTTCTTTGCACTTTTTCATATCTTGGAAAAGAGCAATTCCATTCTTTTTATTCTTTACTTTGGTCATTATCGGGTCCTTCTCTTTCTCCTTCTTCCATTTCTAAACCTATCCGGCCCTCATCTTCGTCCAATAAGTTATCGCCAGCATAAGTTCCTTTATTAATTACTATATCATAAATAACGCTACCATTGCTGTACCAGCCTAAAAAGCGTCCGTGTAAATATCCATTTTGGTAATATGCACTCATTTGAGGATTACCATCAGGATACCAAAGAAACATAGGCCCACTTTGCTTTCCTCTAATATAGGTTACAGCTCTAAGCAAATTACCGTTAGGATAATGTTCAACGGCAACTCCGGTAAAGGGTTTATCTTTGTATAAATAAATACTATCCTGCACCGTAAGTTCTATAAAAGCAACCGCATCTTTAGGCGCTTTCCAGTTTTTTACCTCTAAATATTCCTCGCTATTACTTTGGGCAAAGATAATCGTAGGGCCAAGGGAAAAGATAAAAAAGGATAGTATAATTATTTTCGCTGAACAGCTTATACAGTTAGCTTTAATCTTTTTACCGAAATTCAATTTTATAGCATTAGTCACTGGAAGCCACATTTTTTTACTCCAAAGGGTTAGTCAATCTTTTTTTATTTATTGCGAGAAACCCCGTTCATTAGATATGATAATCTAAACTTTGTCTTTTCAAAACAAAGAATTATCAAGCCATAATAAAGCTAAATTTATATAAGGTCGGGGAACAGCATTACCTAATAGTAAGGCCATAACTATCTCTATCTATGTATAATCCTTTTTCCTCCATTGAATTTATCTCGAGTTATGCTCTAAGAAAAGAAATGAATCTCCTCTTCAATTAATAAAATAAACCTAGTTTTTGCTTAGTCACCTGTGGTAGAACTGCGGTGGAAATGCTCGGCAAATTCCCCAGTAACACCATTCCAGCACTACCGTAGATAATTAAGCAAGAACAAACCTGCCAATAATTATTTAAAAGGATTAAAACAGTTTCCCTATAGGATTGTTTGTTAAAATAACTTCTTGAATAACAGCGTGATAGCTATTGCCCAAGAATAGCTTAGTAGCGTGCCAACCAGAAAATAATTACTGAAATCCTCAGTTTTTTCATCTTGAATTTCAGGAAGCCGAATTAAGGACTTAGCAGCAATCAAAAAACCAATTAATTCATAACGACCAATCAATACAGAGATAGTAATGAGAAACCTTTCTGATACCCCAATCCAACGCGACGCATATTCTTGTTGTTTTGCATTTGGTTTCTGCTTTGTATTATCGGGTTTGGTAAAATGTTTTAAAAAACCTTGCAGGGCGCTATCCGTGAAGTAAATACCGGCAAAAACAGTAACAATGAATAAAGCTAAATATTTGAACCAGGCATCAATAGGAAATTTATTATAAATGGCAATTAGATAACTGCAATCTAAATCGGAAATTATCCCCACCGCTAAAATGATGGTTAATATATGAATAAATTGATCAGTTATGAACAGTAGCCATTCTCTATTGGCAAAAATAGGGCGTAATATCTGTTTCGCATAGTCCACAATCCCGTGGAGAATGGCTAAAATCAACAAAACTACAATGATTTTACCTGTTAACAAATTGGCTGTCAGGCATAACATAACGACAAAGTAGATTGCACAGTGAATAATTAAACCCGTAAAATTCTTTTTCGCTTTAATCAACCGACCATTTTGCAGTAAAAAATCACTAATAAACAAAGCTAACAATAAACGCCATAATAGCATTATTCACCTTCCAGTAATGAACTTTTATTAGGAGATAAGGAAAAGCTGACATTGAATAACATCAACCAGTTCCAATTAACTTTCAAACTTACAACTGTATTTGGTTTATTTATACCTACTAAACCATATTTGGTTGAGGCATAAACAGCTAAACAAATATGCTCTATTACTGATAAATTTGCCATTTTCATTGTGCTTATAGTATTTTCCAACATCACTGAGTCGGTAAATTTTCAGGAAGAGTTGTGCAAAAAAAATCCATCGCCTGAGAAAACAAATCCCACTTTGCGCGTTTTAAAAGTTTAACCATATTCTGTTCTGTAAATCCCAAATTTTGAGCTGCCTGGCGTTGAGTAAGACCTGTAAGGATTTGTTGAATTGCTCTGCGTTGTGGAAAACTAATGGAACTTTCCCAATCATCACAAAAGGCAAGAACGGTGTTATAACATTTAGTTAGTAGAGGGTTATCTAACCTTACAATGCTCAACCTCTTTTTATAAGCGTTTTCAGAAAAGCTATTTAGAGCAAAACGGGAATTATGATATGCAGTTCCATCCATTTGATAGCTGTTGTTTTTCCCTTCAATGGTTCTGGTTCCAAAACCGATTCCAGCTCGGAAAAAAGGAGGTGGTTCAATTCCACATAAAGATAGTTGATTTCTAAAAGTAAACAAAAAATGATAGAAATAGGGCGCTTCTTCAATATTGAATTGAAATTCATCCCCCTGAATAACTGAAAATGACATATAGTCAGCCTTAGCTTCTGGAATGATTTTGCAGGTATAAGAGAAAGCATCAGAAATACTGGTCTGTAATATTTGTCGTTGCTTTTTATCGTAAGATCGAGAGCTGATAATATCACAAGTTAGAACAGCTATCATTATTTCCTCAAATCGATTTTTATGTTATTAACATTATATTATTGGATTTGATAAGTGTCAAGCAAAAAGCTGAAGCAAGATGGAATTTTCTTTTTAGTTCCCGAGGATTCAATTTTTCCTTTGGTTGAATGCTACTGGTTATGAAAAAGTGATTTATACAGAAAATATAGGTAGCGCCGAAATATGAAAGATTTTCCTTGAACAAATTCCAATAATTTAAATAATGGTATTTAGCATAAAAATAGACAAGATAACAGGAGTTAATATAGCAAAGTGGGAAAACTTCACTTCTCTAAGTGCTAATATAGCAAAAGTTTTCTATCCTTTGAATAATATATACCCTATTATTATAGTGAGCCGATATATTACCTTTGGGAGTACAAAAGAGGTATAAATATTAGAGATATTACCGCCCCTAAAGATAAGGAAGAAAATATTCTACAGAATGCGGAGTTTATGGAAAGCTCCGGATACGCAAGGAGAAAAAAAAGATGAAAGTTATTGAAGGAAAATTAATCTCCAGAGGATATAAATTCGCTCTGGTAGTCAGTCGTTTTAATGAATTCATCAGTTCTCGTTTACTGGAAGGAGCATTGGACTGTTTGAAGCGTCATAATGTAAACGATGAAGATATTAGTGTAATATGGGTTCCGGGAGCTTTTGAAATACCTTTAATTGCTAAAGAAGCAGCTTTAAAAGAAGATATAGATGCGGTAATCTGTTTAGGAGCCGTAATTAGAGGTTCCACTCCCCATTTTGAATATATCAGTGCAGAAGTTACGAAAGGCATAGCTACTGTAGGGTTAGAAACCCGTAAACCTATTATTTATGGGGTGTTAACTACAGATAGTATTGAGCAGGCAATTGAGCGTGCTGGAACTAAAGCTGGTAATAAAGGTTTTACAGCCGCCAGTTCTGCTTTGGAAATGCTAAATCTTATAGCTGAAATGTAAAAATGGGGCAACGTCGTAAAGCTCGTGAAATGGCAGTTCAATGTCTTTATTCTCTGGAATTTTCAGAAGTGGATAAAGAATATCGTGAATATGGTCTGCTAAATGAATATCCCGAAATTTTGCTTTCCTTGGCAAAGCAAGAACATATTCAACCCAATTCTCCTGTTTGTGCTTTTGCTGAGGAGCTGGTAAAAAACTCCATCATCAATATTGAACAAATAGAAGCAGTACTCGATAAACTAACCGATAATTGGGATTTAGAAGATATTGCCTTGCTGGATAGAAGTATTTTATGCATTTCTATATATGAACTATTATATACCGATACACCTGCTCCGGTTGTTATTAATGAAGCGATTGAAATTGCCAAAAAATTCAGCAGTGAATCCTCAGGCAAATTTATTAACGGCATTCTGGACGCCCTTAATAAAGAAATTATTCAGAACCAGAAAGGGAATTTACCAATTTAAGCTATGAATAAGATCAAATGCTCCGTGGGAATTTTTGCTCATAATGAAGCAGCTAATATCATTCCTCTGTTACAAGCAGTAGAAAATCAGGAATTGCAGGAAACAGAAATTAGCGAAATAATAGTTGTTTCCAGTGCCAGTACTGATGGAACTGACACTTTGGTTAGTTCTTATGCCAAAGACCATAATAAAGTAACTCTCTTCACTCAGCCAAAGCGCGAGGGTAAATCTTCCGCTATTAATCTTTTTTTGGCTAATGCCAAAGAAGATATTGTGGTAATCATCAGCGCTGATGTTATTCCACAGAAGAAGACGATAGAAAAAATGGTATCTGCCTTTAAAGATCCAAAAATTGGGGCTACAGGAGGCAGGCCTGTTCCAGTAAACGATGAAAACACTTATCTTGGTTATGTTGTTCATCTTTTATGGCGTTTACATCATCGGATGGCTTTGATATCTCCTAAATTGGGAGAAATGATCGCTTTCCGAAAGGTGATGAAAAGCATCCCCAAAGACAGTGCTGTTGATGAAGCCAGCATTGAAGCCATCATCAAAGAACAAGGGTATAAACTTAAATATATTCCTTCCGCTATTATTAAGAATAAGGGATCAGAGAATTTATCTGACCATATAAAGCAACGAAGAAGAATTCAAAATGGTCATTTATGGTTAAAGGCGCATCAGCATTACAAGGTTTCTTCTCAGGATAGTGGAATCCTTCTGAAAGTAGTGTTACAGGAATTGATAGAGCGGCCTGGAAGTTTTTTTAAGCTTGCTTTAGCTATGCTTATAGAAATATATTGTCGTCTTCTGGGCAGCTGGGATTATTATATAAAGGGTAAAAATCCTTTTGCTTGGGAAATTGCCCGTTCTACAAAAGAATTGCAAAGACCAATTAAGGATAAAGAATAAATATGATTTATCTCATCTTTAGAATTATGGGATATTGGTTGATGAAAAACTTGGGTTTTCCTCATCTGATGCCAATGAATTATACTGTTAGTTTACTGTATACATGTAACTCTCGTTGCAGCACTTGTAATATCTGGAAAAAACAGGCAAATAATCTTAGTGTTGATGAATATAAGAAGATCTTTAAACATATTAAGCATACCCCTTACTGGATTACTTTTAGCGGAGGTGAACCTTTTCTGCGTAATGATATTGTAGAAGTGGTTACCTCTATCTATCAAATTTCTCGTCCCCGAATCATAAATATTCCAACTAACGGTTTGCTGGTTAAAACTATAATCGAAAAAACTGATGCTATTGCTAAGGCTTGTCCTAAAGCTCAGATCATAATTAATGTATCTGTCGATGGAATTGATGAGCAGCATGATAACATTCGTAATGTTCCTGGAAACTATAAAAAAGCTATCGCCACATTTAATGGTTTAAAGGCGCTGAAACATAAGAACCTCAGTGTTGGGATTCATACTGTCATTTCCCGATTTAATGTAGATAGCTTTCCTTCCATAGCCAATGAACTGATGCGTTTGAAACCAGATAGCTATATTACTGAAATTGCAGAAGAAAGAGTGGAACTTGATACAATAGGAACCGATATTACACCTTCTCTGGTTGCCTATAAAAGTGCTATTGATTATCTTATCCATAGAATTAAGAATACCACTTATAAAGGAATGAGCAAGGTAACAATGGCTTTCCGAATTGAATATTACAACCTGGTGAAAAGAATTATGAGGGATAAGAGACAAATTATTCCCTGTTATTCAGGAGTTGCCTCTTGCCAGATATCTCCCGAGGGCGATGTTTGGAATTGTTGCGTTAAAGCTAAGCCATTGGGAAACTTGCGTGAAGCTAAATATAATTTTCGTAAAATCTGGTTTTCTCCTGCTGCAGAATTAGAACGACGCTCAATTCATAAAAGAGAATGCTGGTGCCCTTTAGCTAATGCTGCTTACACAAATATGCTTCTTCATCTTCCAACTCTAATTCGCGTTTCCTGGCGTAGTTTTATTCGCTGGTGGTGTTGAAATGATATCTTTACATAGCTGCGAAGCATCTCCTCCCCGAAGTGTATGTGAATATAAAGCATCAAGGGACGGAAGTTTTGCCTGGTTTTTGTTAACCTTCCATCCGGAAAAAGATAATGTGCTGGAAGAAATTGTTGCCGAAATTAAGCTGGAGGTGATTAATTCTAAAATTAACGCTATCTCTCGGTTGGAAATTGAAAAGTGGCTAAAACAATTTTTTTCAGATCTGCATTGGAAACTATATGGAATTTTACGCAAAACGACACTGAACGAAAAAGGTATTTCTCTCTTTTTTGGTGTGCTCTATGATGATGAGCTTTATTTTGTCCAATTTGGCAGGATTTTTTGCGTTTTAGCTGATCACAAAAAGATGAAACCTGTGGGTAAGGACTGGAGAAATTACCAAGTTCAGTCCTTGGAGAAAATGCAGCTGCTTGGTTATAATGAAAAAGACCTTATTATCAAACCCCAAAGAGTCCGTATCGAAAATAATCAACTTTTTGTAGTTATTTCCGGTGAACTGGCACAAAAGATTTTTCTCACTGTTACAGATCCTGTATCTATAGAAACTTTAATAGAAACATATATCACAGAAGATAATCCCCTCTGGTTGATTTTGGGGGGTAGCGAAAATTTGGCAAAGCCTAAACGCAGAAAACTTTCTCGCTTGCAGGTAACCAGCATTATCTTAATTTTTTTAGCTGTACTGGCTGCTGTGTATGTTATGGTAGGCAATCGTTTTCTTGATCAGATGGTACATAAAATGCGCCTTTCTGTAAAAGAGGAAAAGCCACTACGGTTAGAACAAATTCCCACTAACCTGAATATCAATAGTGAAAATTTGAAGAAATATATGGATAAATTGGTGAATATGCCAGCCAGAAATATTTCTTTTACTGTTGCTTGGACTACGGAACTGCCTTATCAAGTGAGTTTATCTCCTTCTTTTACACTTAGCACTATTTATCTTGTTTCCGGAAATCGCCTCAGTGCTTATGATAAAAAATCTCGTCAACTGCTCTGGACAAAAATACTGGAAGATGAAATCCTCTCCACTACAGTTCATCAGGGATTGTTGATGATTTATCTGGCAAATCAACAAATTTTGGGGCTTAATACGGATGGAATTGTTCTCTGGCAACAATATCTGCCAACAGAAAGTATCACCGGAGATCGTTTTGTTCCTTGTATAATTAGCAATAGTGATGATCCCCGTCTGGATAGAAGCATTATGGTTATTCCTTCGAAAAGAGGAATCAGCATTCTTGATCCAGCCAAGGGTGAAACACTAAGTAGTATTACTTTAAAACAGGATTTAGATGCTCTATCCGTTTATGATAGCTTTGCTAATTGTTTTTATGCTGTTGTAGACAATGCTGTTTTGTGTGTAGAGCTAAACATTGTGAATTAAGCTATGCATCGCTATTTTATTATTCTGGGATTAGTAATTTGCCTACCTCTTTTAGCAGTAGTAGAAACTCCTATAAAAACAGGTTTTGCCCGTTTACAATATGATGGAGGAGGCGATTGGTATAACGATCCGGAAGTTTTACCTAATCTGGCAAAATATGCCAATCTGACTATGGGGACAAGTTTTCCTCTCGATCAAAGCGTAGTGAAAGCATCCGATCCTAAGCTTTTTGATTTTCCTTTTTTGTATTTAACAGGCCATGGAAACATCAAATTCAGCGAACGCGAAGTAGAAAACCTTAGAACCTGGATGCTGAGAGGTGGTTTTTTATATGCTGATGATGATTACGGAATGGATGAATCTTTTAGAAGAGAAATAAAACGCATTTTCCCAGATAGAGAACTGATGGAATTAGACCCTTCTTTTCCACTTTTTAACTGCTTTTTCGATTTCAGTAGTGGCCTTCCCAAAATTCATTTACACGATGGTAAACCTCCTCAAGCATATGGGGTTTTTGATGATAATGGACGCCTGCTTTGTTTATATACTTACGAAACTAATATCAGTGATGGTTGGGCAGATCCTGAAACGCATAACGACCCTCCCGAAATAAGAGATAAAGCACTTAAATTCGGAGTAAATATTCTTTACTATGTGATAAATAAAAAATGAAGATAATAGCGCTATCCGATAGTCATTATAAGTTTCACTGCACAGATAAGGCAGACAGGGAAAATGCCTCAATTTTCGTAAGCTTCTTGAATCAATGTCTGGGTAAATACGATTTAATGGTGCTTTCTGGAGATATTTTCGATTTTTGGTTGGAAGGCAAATATACTATTGTAAAACAGTATTTTCCTGTTCTATGCGCTCTAAATGCAATTAAAGAAAAGGGAACACAGATTATTTATATAAGTGGAAATCACGATTTCTGGTTTGGAGATTTTTTATCTGAATATATTGGCTGCAAGATATATCCCGATGGCTTTACTTTAAATACAGATGGTAAAAAAATTCGTTTTGAGCATGGCGACACACGCACTTTAAATGATCTGCGCTATCAGATATATCGAAAAATTATCCGCTGGAAAGTAGTCCGTAAAATTGCTGCATCATTACACCCCGATTTGGCTTTAAATATAGGAATGCTCTTTTCCAGAAGTAGCAGAGAACATACAGATAATCCTGCTCTTGTTGAACGCAAAAGCTTTGGATTGAAAAATTATGCTAAAAGGTTAATTGAACACAACCGCGCCGATATAGTAGTATTGGGACATAGTCATAAACCTGCTTTGGAAAAAATAGGAAATGGTTATTATGTAAATTGCGGTGATTGGATAAAGCACTATTCTTATGTGGAAATTGATGCAGGAAATCCAACCTTGCATAAGTATAATAAAGAAAGCAATCAATCATAACCAAAAGGAGTATAATATGCGAAATCGAAACAAGACCTCTATCCCGATTCTGATAGTTTTAATGGTGATCTCTATCGGTATCGGATGCCAAACAAAATCTTCGCCTATAGAAACATCAAAGGAGCCATTAATGAGTCAAAAAGAAAATACCACTACAACTACAAAAGTGGAAATGGAAACCACTTACGGAACAATTGAACTGGAACTTTGGAACGATCTTACCCCCAAAACTGTCCAAAATTTCATCAAACTTGCCTCTTCCGGTTATTATGATGGTTTATATTTCCATCGCGTTATTCCGGAATTTATGATTCAAGGTGGATGCCCTAATACCAGAGATAAAGATCGTAGCAACGATGGACGCGGCGGTCCTGGATATACTTTCGAAGATGAATGCTATAAAAACGGGAATGAAATTACTGGCAAAATTGATACCAACCAAAAAGCAGAAGCTGTCTGGACCAAAATTATCGTTCCCCATATTCAAACTAACCGTACTCCTAATCCTGATATTGCTACTATCGCTAAAGAATGTCAGGAAGTTCGTAACTTCGATCCTATTATGAAACACGACCTTCAATTCTACCAGGAAAAAACCGGAATTAAAGATAAAATATACATTCAGGAATTAATCGCTCCCGTTAATTACGGAACAATCTGTATGGCAAATTCTGGAGCCAATACTAATGGCAGCCAATTCTTTATCGTTACTAAAAAAGATGGAGCTCACTGGCTGGACGGCAAACATACCGTTTTCGGAAAAGTGACTAAAGGTATGGAAGTAGTTCATAAAATAGAAAATTTACCCCGGGATAAAAACGATAATCCAAACCCGGAAAATCAGGCATTTATAACCCGAATATCCTTCCCTAAATAAAATGAGATAATTATGTCACGCACCAATGAATCCGCTCTGCAACAAGAAATAATGGCTTGGATAAAACAAAACCAATATGTATATCTGGCTACTGTAGATAAAAATAAAGCCAGAGTTAGACCCGTTGTCCTCTTTATCTATGACGACCGATTTTTTGTTACTACTTTTACCGGGGATTCTAAGGTTAGCCAAATTCAAAATAATAAAAATATAGAGGTCTGCATTCCTCTTTATGAAGAAGGACAAACCGGTTATATTCGCTTAAGCGGAACAGCCTCTATTGTTCATAATGCAACGCTCAAAGCTGAAGCATCTGAGCGTTGCTTCTTTTTTGATGACTATTTTTCTGGCTATGATGATCCCGATTATACTCTAATAGAATTCGATTTTGAATATGCAGAATACTTAAGACCCGGTGAAAGCTACAGCCAGGGTTGCAACTTGAAAAGATACTAAATAACATACATAAGATAAGACAAAATACCATATTCACAATATCTGGTGAAGATATAGATATCTGGAGGTTCCGAGGCTGAAAGGATTGTAGAAGAATATTCAGCCACCGAGGCCACCGAAGTCACCGAAAATAATTTACACAGATTTGAGTTTTAGAAACAAGGATTTTAGGAATAGATTTTCGAAACGAGGATTTTAGGATTTTAGGATTAAGAGGATTTCTTCTATAAAGTTCCGTTAGGAACGATACATACTAACGACGGGTTTTAACCCGGCGATAAAAAGAATGCCTAAAAGAAGTCCCAGCGGGACGACAGATTAAAACTTTAGAAACAAGGATTTTAGGAATAGATTTTCGAAACGAGGATTTTAGGATTTTAGGATTAAGAGGATTTCTATTTTGAAGTTCCGTTAGGAACGATACATACTAACGACGGGTTTTAACCCGGCGATAAAAAGAATGCCTAAAAGAAGTCCCAGCGGGACGACAGATTTGAGCGACGGGTTTTAACCCGGCGATAAAAAGAATGCCTAAAAGAAGTCCCAGCGGGACGATATATTTTAACGACGGGTTTTAATCCGGCTAGTTAATATCGGAAGGTTGATGTCCTCGTCAACCACCTCTCACGCTTTATTGCTTTTACTAAAAAGGCAAGCCATAACGAAAAAACACAGTTGCCACTACACAACAAGGACACCATTATTCTGTTTGAACAAAGGTAACTTCGTTTTCTGCGTTAGTAGTTTTTCTTATAGTATTTCTAGTGGTATTCTCTCATTACTTTCTGCCCTCTTCCAATTGAATCCTGTTCATTCCTTACCTTATGTTTTTTCTATACCCTACAATCTCTAAAAAAAACTGAGATGTCTGCATATAATACACATAAAATCTTGCTTGACAACTTATTTGAATAATTTTATTAGTAAATTGTTGGAATTAGGTATGCTGATTTGTAAGAAATTCTTCGCTGCCATCTGAATCAGAACAAGATAATCGATAGTTTAGTTAGCATATAGTTTCTGATAGCCATAGGCGATTCCGAAACCAAGCTTCGCAATAAACCCTAAAAATAATTATATAAAGGGAAAGGAGATAACTATGAAACAACTATCATTACTTCTGGTGATGATATCGATGGTTTGTTTTGCCTGGGCGACGATTGATGAACATTATGAATTTTTCGCCACTACAGGAACATACACACCGATTACCGGAACTAATGCTGGAATTTCATCTGACGATGTACTATCGGATATTATTCCAATTGGATTCACCTTTAGTTATGGAGATTTTTCTTATAGCGAAGTAAAAATCTCCTCAAATGGATGGATTGGTTTGGGAACTTCTCAAACTTACAGCAATCTGAGTAATTCGCTTAATTCAACTACATATCAACCTGTCGTTGCCCCCCTTTGGGATGATCTCAGTATGGTTTCTGGAACAGTAAGTTATCTTATGTCTGGAACTGCTCCCAATCGTGTTTTTATTATTCAATATGAAAATGCCAAGTGGTATTATTCTGGTCCTGTTGGCTTTAATTTTCAGGTTCAGTTGTTTGAAACAGGCAAGATCAGTTTTATTTATGGCTCCAACCCAGGCATACCAAATAATCCTTCTGCCTCCATAGGTATTAATATGAGCCCTGGTGGCGTTGGCTGGTTTTATAGCGTAAATCCAACTGATGGTTCAGCCTCCACTACTATTGAAACCAGTAATATTTCTACCTTCCCCAATCAGGGAACTGTTTTTGAATTTAATCCTGTAATACCTCAACCTAATGATTTAGCTGCTATTGCTATTTCTGGGAACATTACTCCCTCTGTAGGTTTAACAGCTAATTACACAATAACGATTCGCAACCGGGGAACTAATCCACAAAGTACTTATCAAGTTCAATTAATTGATAGCAACGGAACCGAGCTTGGTTCAGTTAACGGAGCAACTATTCAGCCAAATCAAAATCTCGATTTTCAGGTTAGCTGGATTCCAAGTGTAGAAGGCCCACTGGTTATTCGCGGTAAAGTTATTTTAGCTGGTGACCAAAATCCAAATAACGACCTAAGTTATCCTATAAACATATACATTCAGCCAGAAGGTGTTCAGGCAGTTACTATTGCCGATGGGACAGAAACAATGCGTATTCCGATGGATTTCTACTTTCGGAATTCTCTCTCTGAGACTATCTATTTATCCGATGAACTTGGCTTTGTCAGCGGAGCTATAACAGCTCTGGCTTTCTACAACAACTTTTCTGAGTCCCCTGCCAATGGAGCTACAAAAATTTGGCTGGGCTCAACTAATGTTCAGAATTTAAGTGGTGGATGGATTCCTTCCACTCAGATGACTTTAGTCTTTGATGGCAATATTACCTATCCCATGGGTGCCAACCTCATTACCATTCCCTTGCAAACGCCCTATATGCATACTCCTGGAAATTTAGTTATGATGGTTCAGCGTCCGATGGATACTACCTGGTATTCGTACACAGATTATTTTTACGGAATGACGATGGGCAGTAATCGCACCCTAAATATATTTAGCGGTGGCACAGCTTATGATCCTGCTAATCCTCCTGGAGGAACAACTCCGATCAATCAGGTGCCTAAAATAACGATTTTCTACACAGGCCAACTAATTGAAAATGATCTTGGCTGCCTCAGCATTACTGGAAATACAATTCCCACAGTAGGGATTTCTTCTGATTATGTAATAACTGTAAAAAACAATGGTATTGCAGCTCAAACCAACTATAGTATAAAATTGATGAAAGAAGGAGGAATTGAACTTGTCTCTGTGCCAGGACCTACTATTAATTCTCTTCAAACCCTTTCTGTTACGGTTTCTTGGACTCCAACCCAGGCTGGATCTACCTATGTTTATGGTCAAGTAGTTTTAACTGGTGATGAATTTGCCACAAATAATCAAACTGCACCTCTAAACATTAATGTTCAACCAGAAGGTGTTCAGGCAGTTACTATTGCCGATGGGACAGAAACATTCCGAATCCCAATGGATTTCTTTTATTGTACTTCCTTGTGCGAAGTTCTATATTATGCAGATGAACTAGGTTTTGTAAGTGGAACAATAACTTCCTTGGCTTTATATAATAACTTTTCTGGAACTCCTGCCAATGGTGCTACCAAGATTTGGTTGGGATCAACTAATGTTCAAGATTTAAGTGGTGGATGGATTCCTTCCACACAATTAACCTTAGTTTTCGACGGAAATGTCAATTATCCATCAGGGACAAATACTATTATTATCCCCTTACAAATGCCTTATATGCATACCCCTGGAAATTTAGTTATGATGGTTCAGCGTCCGATGGATACTACCTGGTATTCGTCCACAGATAATTTTTACGGAATGACTATGGGCAGTAATCGCACCCTAAATATATTTAACGATGGCACAGCTTATGATCCTGCTAATCCTCCTGGAGGAACAACTCCGATCAATCAGGTGCCTAAGATAACAATTTTCTACACAGGCCAACTAATTGAAAATGATCTTGGCTGCCTTAGCATTACTGGAAATACAGTTCCCAGCGTGGATACATCATCGGATTATAATATAACAATTAAAAATAATGGCATCGAAGCTCAAACTAACTACACTGTAAAACTGATGAAAGAAGGGGGAATTGAACTTGCCTCTGTGCCAGGACCTACTATTAATTCTCTTCAAACCCTTTCTGTTACAGTTTCTTGGATTCCTACTCAAACTGGACCTACCTATATTTATGGTCAAGTGATTTTAACTGGTGATGAAATTGCCATAAACAATCAAACTGCACCTCTAAATGTAGAAGTGATGCAAGCTGGGCTTACAGTAATTCAAATTGGTCAAGGAACTGCCACAAACTCAACAACAGGATCTCCCACTCCCTATGGAACCTGGTATAAAAATTTCCGCCAGCAATATTTATACACTGCTGATGATCTCTATGCAGCAGGTGCTGCACCTGGTTTGATTAGTGCTTTGGCATTTAATGTTACATCTGTGAATAACTGTTCCCCTATGCCAAACTATACCATAAAATTAAAACACACTGATCAAGCTCAACTATCAACAATTTTTGAAGAAGGAGAATATACTACAGTATGGGTAAATGATAACTTCGTACCTTTAGCGGGTTGGAATGTGCATACTTTTACATCTCCTTTTTTCTGGAATGGTGCTTCCAATCTCTTAATAGATATCTGTACAGATTTAATTCCCGGTAATTATACCGAAAATGCATCTGTTACATACACCCCAACTACAGACCCTACCTGTTTACGTTATCAAAGTGATTCTTCACCGGCTTCATCAGCAACAACAGGTTCCACTTCTGTAAATAGAGCTAATGCCAGATTGTTTATGACTATTTCCGATATGGGCTCACTTACCGGTGTAGTTAGCTCTGGTGGAAATCTGTTATCTAATGCCACTGTTACAATTATAGGTACTGTTTTCCAGACCGTTACTTCTGGAGATGGTTCTTACTATTTTCAATATGTGCCTATAGGAACTCAACAAGCTATGGCTACCAAACACGGTTATAATGAAGTTACTCATACCGTAACTATTGTGGAAGATCAGACTACTAATCAAAACTTCGAACTTTCTCTTCTACCCCAAGTTACCGTAACGGGAAGGATTGTGGGAAGTGACAATCTCTCCGTTGGTTTAGCTAATGCTAGTATTTCACTAACTGGTTATGAACCATACTCTGCAACTACTAATAACAGTGGGTTTTTCACTATCCCCTCTGTTTATGCAGAGCATACTTATGAATATACGGTTACAGCAACTGGCTATCAGCCTACAACAGGCCAGATCATAGTTGGCAGCGTAAATGTAGATGTGGGTGATATTATGATTTCTGAACTCACCTTACCTCCGGTAAATGTTCAGGCAACAGATAATGGAGCCATCGTAAGTGTTACTTGGGAAGTTCCTGGAACCGTAGAAGGTGGATGGATACACTATGACAGTGGACAAAACTCTAATAGTATCGGAACTGGTTCAGCTAACGACTTTGATGTTTGTATCCGCTTTCCTGCCTCCGCTCTTTCTCAATATTCAGGAATGAGTTTATATGCCTTAAAAGTATGGCCTGCTCAAGCAGGAACTTTCTCTGTTCGAGTATGGACAGGAGGAACTGCAACTCAGCCAGCTAATATGATTGTAGATCAAGGATTTACACCTGTTCTCGCCAGCTATAATACTGTAATATTAAATAACCCTGTTCTGGTTACGGGAATCGAAGAATTATGGTTTGGATATCGTAATGTTGTTACTGGTGGCTATCCTGCAGGTTGCGATGCCGGTCCTGCTGTTGATGGTTTTGGCAATATGATATATATTGATAATTCTTGGTCTAATTTGCTTTCCCTAAATCCCGATCTCGATTACAATTGGAATATCCAAGGTTATGTAGGTTGGTCTGCACCAACAACATTTCCTACTTTAGAGAGCATTAAAACAGTTCTCCAAGCAACTGTACCTTTACCTCAAAGTACGGTTAAGCCCATATCTAGTAAACTTAGGACAGCTCATTCGACATCTGATAATTTTGGTTCGACCAAATCCATCTCACAGAATTCTAAAACTGTAAAATCCGTATCTAAAACCCTAAGAACTACTAATCCAATAAGATCAAATAACAACAGGATTCCACTTGGTTATCAGGTTTGGCGTTTGTTACAAGGTCAGGAAAATAATGAAAATGCCTGGGTTCTTCTTACCAGTAATCCTATAAATGTCTTACTCTATGCAGATTCACTATGGACTTCTTTACCAGATGGAACTTACAGATGGGCTGTGAAAACAGTTTATACAAATGGTGTATATTCTATTGCCGCTTTTTCTAATGCTCTAACTTTAACTCATGAAATTGGAACTATTGCTGGCTTGGTTAGGAATCTACAAAATCAGCCAGTTGCCGGTGCCACTATTACTTGCGGAACTTCTACTGCTTCAACTACTTCCAGCGGAGCATATAGTATGTCTGTACTTTCCGGAATTTATAATGTTACGGCTAGTCATCCAAATTATCAATCCGTTACCCACCCGGGAATATTTGTTATCCCCAATCAAACTACTACTGTAAATTTCCAGTTACCTCCTCTCGCTTTACCCTATAATGATAGCTTCGAAACCTACCCAGATTTTGCTATATCTTTTTCCCCGTGGACTTTGGTTGATGTTGATCAGAGCACAACTTACGGCATTCAAGATTATAATTGGGAACATTCTTTTGAACCTCAAGCATACATAATCTTTAATCCGAGTGCTACAACTCCCCCCTTGATTGATTTTACAGCTCACAGTGGAAATAAAATGGCTTGCTGTTTTGCTGCAGTAACTCCACCTAATAACGATTGGTTAATTACCCCCCTATTTTCAGGAGTAACTAGTGTAAAATTCTGGGCAAGAAGTTACACTGCTGATTTTGGACTGGAAAGATTCAAAGTAGGTATTTCTTCAAACCCTAATCCCAATAGTTTCGTTATTATCAGTGGCTCAAACTATATTCAAGCTCCAGTAGATTGGACTGAATATAACTTTCATATTGCTCAGCCCGGTGCATTATATATCGGAATTCAATGTGTTTCCAATGATGCTATCATCTTCTGTGTAGATGATGTTATAATATCTTCCGAAGATATTGGAGAATTGGAAGTTCCTGTAGTTGCCACTGCTTTGCATAACAACTACCCCAATCCCTTCAATCCGGTAACTACTATTGCCTACGATGTAAAAGAAAAGGAGCAGGTCGCCATCGAAATTTTCAATATTAAGGGACAGCTCGTTAAAACTTTGGTTAAAGGTATTCAAGAACCAGGAAATCACACTGTTGTCTGGGATGGAAATGATAACAGAGGTTGCCCTGTTTCCAGCGGTGTGTATTATTACAAAATGAAAGCTGGGAAATATAACAGCACTAAAAAAATGATTATGATAAAATAGCTTAACGATAGCGTAGGGTGGCAAGTTTAATAGTAGATAGATAGATAAATACCCCGAGCCGTATTGGTTCGGGGTTTCTTTTTTTTTAGCAAGACAGTTGAGATTTCATCCAATATCGCCATTCCTTTACTACTAATTCTCCTTTACACTCTTAATAAAACTGTTGCACATATCAAATTAGCTTTCCCGAGTCTTCTTTTGCGCCAACTCCTAAGATATTACCACTTCCATTGTATAGTTGATTGTTCATCAAAATACAAAGCATACTACGATCGAGAATGCGAAGCCATCGATTTTTATTAACCCCCGGAAGATTAACAACATATAAATAGTTGGCATGTTCCAAACCTTACTTTCTCCTGCAAGCTAACAATATACAACTTGTCATCCACCCCATCTTCACTCATCCTAAACGACGGGTTGAAGATGAAAGGAGGAAGAGAGGAGGATGGTTTGCTTGTTTGAGCCGTCCTGAAAATAGCGGACTAAAATTAAGGAGAAAGAAATGAACAAAAAGTCTACTGAAAGGCTGCAAGTTCGCTACAGCGATGCCTTCAAACTATAAGTTGTGCATATATTGTAATCTGTGAGAGGTATTCAAAGTTCAAAGTGCGGGGGCGCAAAGTTCAAAGTTATTTTCGGTAGCTGTGGTGGCTGATTGAATCTTGTTTATCTTATAAATTAAAAATCTGTGTAATCTGTGTAATCTGTGAGAGGATATTATTTTCGGTGACTTCGGTGGTCTCGGTGGCTAAATATTCTTCTTAAATCCTTGTTTCTTAAAACTATATCTGTGTAATCTGTGTAATCTGT
>Ga0265297_10001383_pt1 | contig 57502 bp, 56 predicted proteins | sample Munlanlwell13791_FD_192502 | JGI IMG/M metagenome (GOLD analysis project Ga0265297, IMG submission 192502) | Leachate microbial communities from a municipal landfill in Southern Ontario, Canada - Leachate well 137-91 | ecosystem: Engineered > Solid waste > Landfill > Unclassified | place...
TTTCTGGGGAAATAAATCCGATAAGCAATTTTTAAAAAATTTGTTCTTGTATTTGAAAAAATCCGATTGGATCCTCTTGTCTAAAACTTGAAAGTTTAAAGCTGGCTTTAAATCAAGCGACAGTTTTACTTCGCCTCTTTCTAAAAGCTCTCCAATCTCTCCGCTTAAATCCAAAACCACAGGGCCGCTTAAGCCAAAATGAGTAAAAAGCAGTTCTCCAAAACAGCTGTCTTTCTTTTTGCCATTCTGAAAAATAGTCAATTCAACATTTTTTAAAGATAAGCCTTGAGCCTTTTTTGGCCAATCTTCTTTAATTTTTAAAGGCACTAAAGCCGGCCTTGGTTTAACAATAGTATGCCCCATCTCTTTTAGCCATTTATAACCATCGCCGGTTGAGCCGGTGCCGGGAAAAGATTTGCCACCGGTGCAAATAATATAATTTTTAGCTAAAATTTCTCTATCATCTTTTAAAACAATTTTTGAAATGCTTTTTTTATGTCTTATTATTTCCTTCACTTCCGAGTTAGTCATTATTTTAACCTGATTCTTTTTTAAATAATCAAATAAAACATCCAAAACATCGCCGGCTTTATCGCTTTGGGGAAAAACTCTTTTCCCTCTCTCGATTTTGGTTTTTAAGCCTTTTTTCTCAAAAAAATCAATGGTTTCTTTGACTCCAAAAACAGATAAAGGAAATAAAAGAAAACCTCCTTCTCTTCCATATTTTTTAACTAATTCTTTCGGACTAAATTCCGCTTTGGTAAAATTGCTTCTTCCTTTTCCCGTCAATAAAAGTTTTCTGCCCAAAGTATTGTTTTTTTCTAAAAGCACCGCTCTCGCTCCTAATTCTCCGGCTCTAGCCGCCGCTATCATTCCGCTCGGCCCTCCGCCGACTACTGCTACATCAAAAATTTTTTCTTTTTCCTCAGGCATATTAGAATTTTTAATTTTTCTTTTTCTGTCCTCTGGTTCAATTTAGCTCTTTTGATTAAATTTTACAATTTTATAAAAAGAAACGGCCTGTAAACGGGCTGTTTCTTTTGGTTAAAAATTTAATTTAATTTATCTTGCTTTTATGCCTTCTTTAAAATTTTTTAGCTTTTCTATTAAACTATTTAATTTCAAAAGGCAAAACGCTTACTAAAACATTATTAATATAAATTTTATATTCGTATTTCCCGGTAGGTTGAGCCAAAGGTTCGCAACCGATGCTGTTTCCCGGACCCAGCGCCTCGGGAAATGCTCCCATCCGGGGCTGGATATCCTGTTTTGCGTTTACATCATAAACGGCATTGGATAGAGTGTTGGCGGGGATTTGTTTTTTCATATCAAAATTGACGCAAAATTGCTCTCCGCTGGTAAATGCTTTTGTTTTTATGATTTTCGTCGGATCAAATTCTGCGCCAGCCGGAAGCTTAGCCAAATAAATTGCCGTGAAATACTCATTAAATTTGCCCTGATTTGGCTGTTCTGACAAACTTAAAACATTTTCACCTTCCAGCGATTCAGATTGGAACAAGGTTGTGGTCGGCGATTCCTCAAATGAAGCCGGATTGCTGGCAGAATTATTCCTTAAAAATAAAAATAATCCTCCACCGATAAAAACTATAGCTAAAACAGCTATAATAATATACAAAGTTTTATTGCTCATTTTTATTTTAATTTAAGAAATTAAATTTGGTTTTATTATTTTTATTCGACCTTTTTAAACTCTATTTTTCCTTAACTGTTTCTGTTTCAAAAAACAGCGTCTCCTTTTTAAGGTTAATTTATCATAACCTTGGCAAAAAGTTAAAAAACATCCGCTTTATTTCTTTTCTTTTACTCTCCTGTGTTCTAGTCTCTTGGCCAAATCCCAATGACGAGAAATTTGTTTTGAAATTTTCAGCGACTTTTTCTTTGGCGGATTTTGAAAATTTTGTTTTTTAAAATATTCTTTCATAATTTTTGATTTTAAAAACTTTTTCGCAGTCCATAAAATAATTTTATCAGAAAATCATCTTGTTGGCTGATGGTCGTGAATGGTCTTTGAATCTTAAGTTAGATAAAAATATTCAAATATCACTATTTTCCTATAATTACAGCGTAGTCAAGGAATGGCGAATCTTTTCAAATTGGTTTATAAGAGCGTCCCGATTAAACTCCGAAACAGTGCCCTCGGGATAATTACCGATATTAGTAGAATGTATGAAATAGCGCGCGGCAATACAAGGATTAGTTCCCGGAATTGCCCAAACTTTTTCTTCGTAACGGTTGCCGGCAGCGCCTTGGGTCGTTGACGCAAAAGAATAGTTATTGCCATTATCGGTTACAGTCTGAACATTGATATTCTCGTCCAGAAAAAGGCCCGCATTGCAATCTTGGACCGCAGGAATGATTTCCACCGAAACGCCAGTATCAAAGCTTGATAAATTGGTGCCAGTGGCAAGGTTGGACGGAATAGTGAATTTTACACCGCTGATATCTTTACCCGGACCAAACGCCTGATATTTATAGGAAGTATCTATTGAATAATCAGCCGGATAACGAATTGAAAAACCAACCGTACCGTCTAAATACACTCTCGGCAATCCTCCGGGGTCTTTAGCTAATATAATGCATCCTATATAACTTTTTTCAACGTTGTTTTCCAATACAAGCGCTCCATTCCCCTTGCTCCAAAAAACGAACGATTCATCGCTATTAGCATAACGCGCTCCGTCAGCGGAAAGAGTTTGAGGTAAGCTAAAACTTCGCCCGTCGCTTAAAACAATTTTTACGCTTCCCGAAGGAATCGGCGGTTCACCCGGCTCTACCGGCTTGGATTCTCCTTTATAAAAAGCGGCATCTATTGTTTTGTCACCATTACAAATATAAGCAACTTGAGCTACAAGAGATGGAGATAGCGAAAGGGAGGGAGAAGAATTTTTATTTCCTTTGTTATCGGCATACCATATCCCCGCCCCTGCAAGAATAATTACTGCCAGAAAAATAAATATAAGATTTTTTTTCATACTTTACTTGTCAATTTTAATTATCACTCTATTCTACCAAATTTACCAAAAAAAATCATCTTTTTGGTGACTTTGGCATATTCCGCTTTTGTAAAAAACTGCTCCTATATTGACCTTTTGCTAAAAGGAAGAAAATGGAAAAAATCTCCGGACAAAAAAACGTTCCAGCGGTGATTATTAATAATGAGGAAGTCGTAGTTGGTTTGAATTAAATAATTATTAAATCAAAAACTTCGGCATTAATGCCGAAGTTTTTGATTAGTCGGGTCGGTCGGATTTGAACCGACGATCTTCTAAATTTTGTATTTTAATGTCGGGGACGGCGGACTCGAACCGCCAATCTTCTGGTCCCAAACCAGACGCCTTACCATTAGGCCAGTCCCCGAAAATTTTGACTGGCAAGAAAAACTTACTTGCCCCCTAAAAAATCGAGAGGCTTTCTTCAGGGTGATAATTGTTACACTGTACCCCGAATCAAAAAATATGTTATCAAGTTATGTTGCATTCTTCCCACGCTCTTTGTAATGCAGTATCCTATGACAGTTTGCGCAAATAACAACACCCTTTGCCATTTCTTTTTTGATTTGATTAAACCCTGACCCTTTCTTATCGCGTCTCCTGCAGTAAGCTCTTTATCATTATCGTTTTTATTCTCCTGGGGAAACTCAAGTACCAGATAATCAGCAATATCGCACTTACTACCTTTTTGTTTTTCTTAGACGAGATTTGCTGGATTAAATTCGGTAAAATAATATCAAAAGTTTGTTGTTGTTTTTATTGGCTGCGGGGTTTGGATTCGAACCAAAATAAACGGCTTCAAAGGCCGCTGTCCTACCGTTAGACGACCCCGCAAATTATAGAATCTTAAACCTTTAAGTACTTATTAATTGCCAAAAAACTGCTTATGGCCGCAGTTATCAGACTAAAAACTGTCTGATAAAGAAAAATGTACCAGAAATGAGACCAAAAATACAAACCGATGCCCAAACCGGAAACCATATATTCTATTTTCGGGTCAAGCCAAAATATCAAAGGCATAAAAACCAAAGTTGCCGCCAAAGAAGCAATCAAACCCTGGATAATTCCTTCCATAATAAAAGGCCCTCTAATGAACCAGCTGGAAGCGCCCACTAATTTCATAATCTCTATTTCTTCTTTTAATGAATAAATTGCCATTCTGATAGTGTTGAAAGTAATGATGACGCTTAAAGCTGTTAAAACAAAAATGAGCAAAACAGAACCCAATTTTATTCCTTGAGCCAGCAAATTTATTTTTTCAATCACTTTTTGATTTTCCGAAAGATCAACTGTTATCAGCTTGTCTTTAAAAGGCGAATTATTGGCATATTCAATGATCTTTTGATAATCGCTGGGGTTTTTTGCCTTAATATTCAAATGAGCTGACAAAGGGTTCTCTCCCAACCCCTCTAAGGCCTTTTGAATAGTCGGGTTTTTTTGACTTTTTTCCTGAAAATTTTTTAAAGCCGCTTCTTGAGAAACATATTCAATTTTCGCTATTTCCGGCCTGCCTATAAGTTCGTCCCTAATTCTTAAAATATCTTCAGAGGGAATATCCCTTTTAAAATAAAGGCTGATATCGGCTTTGTCTTTTAATATGGTAATCATTTTATTGGCGGTGTTAAAAAAAATCAGAACCGAACTGAAGATTAATAAACTGATAACCATCATAGCAATGCAAGCAAAAGACAGCCATTTATTTCTTACTATTCCCTGCCAAGCTGTTTTATAAATTCTTTTTATAGTATTAAACATAATTAATAATGAGTTCTTTATATTCAAATTAAAAATTTAATTTTGTCTTTTGATTTTCTCTAAGAATTCCTGTGAATTTCGCAAAGCTAATTTCTATGAATTTCTATCTCTTATTTTGCCTTTATATTAAGTATTTCCCTTCTTTTTCATCTCTAATTATCTTCCCGCCTTCCAAACTTATCACCCTTTTCCCTAAAGTATTGACCACTTCTTTATCATGAGTAGCTAAAATAATTGCTGTTCCAAATTCGTTAATTTTTAATAAAAGTTTAATGATTTCCCAAGTATTAATAGGGTCTAAATTGCCTGTTGGTTCATCGGCTAAAATTAATTCCGGTCGCTGGGCTAACACTCTGGCGATAACAACTCTTTGTTTCTCTCCAGCTGATAACTGATAAGGAAAATGGTTTAACCGATTCTCTAAACCGACTAATTTTAAAAATTCCGGCACATCTTTTTTTATTGATTCATAAGAATAACCAGCTACTTCCATAGCAAAAGCCACGTTTTCAAAGGCAGTCCTATTAACCAAAAGTTTAAAATCCTGAAAAATCATTCCTATTTTTCTTCTTAAATAAGTAAGCTCTTTCGGCTTCAACTTGGCAATATCTTTATCGTTAAAAAAAACTCTTCCTTTGGTAGGTTTTTCTTCTTTTATTAAAATTTTAAACAGAGTCGTTTTGCCCACACCTGACCTGCCTACCAAAGAAATAAATTCTCCGGGTTCCATTTCAAAAGTTACATTTTCCAAAACAAAAGAATCATTATAATCTTTTGAAACATTTTTTAAATAAAGCAACGACATAATAAAAATAAATAAAAAATCAAAATAAAAAATTATTTAATTAGATCTAAATTGCCTTCCAAAATCTCTTCGGCCTGAGGATATTTTTTGCCGGTTTTTTCGTCCCGCACCATCTGATAAGGATGGAGGATATAAGAACGAATTTGGTTTCCCCACTCAATTTTTATTTTTTTGCCTTTCAGCTCTTCTAAAGTTTTTGCTTTTTCTTGTTCGGCTAATTGACGCAGTTTTGCCTGTAAAATTGTCAAAGCTTTTTCTTTATTTTTAAATTGGGTCCTCTCTGACTGACAAGCTGCTGATAAACCGGTTGGCTTATGAATAATTCTAACTGCTGATTCAATCTTTTGGACATTTTGTCCGCCAGGACCAGAAGACCTGAAAGTTTCTGTTACTAAATCCTCCTCTTTTAAAGAAAACTCCTGACTTTTGATGATAGGCAGAACCTCAACCAGAGCAAAAGAAGTATGTCTCAATTTGGCGCTGGAAAAAGGAGAAATCCTGACTAAACGATGGACTCCGTTTTCTTTTTTAAGCAAGGAATAAACATTCTCTCCCTCTATCTCTGCGGTAACATTTTTAATTCCCCCTGATTCATTTTCTCTCTTGTCCAGTAATAAAAATCTCCACCCTTTTTTATCTGAGTATCTTTGGTACATCCTTAAAAGCAGCTTTGCCCAGTCTTCGGCGTCTTTGCCGCCAGCCCCGGCATAAATTGATAAACTTATTCTATTTGCAACAAGATCTTCAAGCATTTTAGTATTCTAACAAAAAAAACAAAAAAAACAAATAAAACTCCAAAAAAAATTTAAAAATCGGCTAAATCAACCAATTGGAAATCCAGATAATCCCCCCAAAAAGTTTTGGCCAGTTCCTCAAACCGCTGAGATTCGGCTGTGATAAGAAAACTCCTTCTCCCTTGTTTTCCTAAATTTTCTTCTATTTCCGGATGACGCAAAAGGTATTCTTTTAGTTTCAAAGGGACGATTTCGTCCTCGGCAACCAACCTAACTCCTTTGCCAATATGCTTTTGAATTTTATTTTTAATCAAAGAATAATGCGTACAGCCCAAAATCAAAGCTCCTAAATCTTTCCTCTTTAAATTTGCTAAATATTTATCCAAAATTAAATCAAGGCCCGACCAATCAATTTCTCCGGCTTCAATAATTGGAACAAGCAAAGGACAGGCCTCTTGGTATATTTTAAAATCTGGTTTTAATTTTAAAAATTCTTTAGAAAAAATACCTGAATTAACAGTAGCTTCAGTGCCAATAACTCCCACCCTTGTGTTAAAGGATTTTTCTATTGCCGATTCCACTGACGGTCTAATTACTCCCAAAATCCTTCTTTCCGGATAATTCCTTGGCAAATATTCCTCTTGCAACTTCCTTAAAGCATTCGCCGAAGCAGTATTGCAAGCTAAAATAACTAACCGAGCTCCTTTTCTAAATAAATAATCCACTCCTTCGGAACTATATTGATAAATAATTTTAGAAGAACGGGTGCCATAAGGCACTCGGGCATTGTCGCCCAAATAAACATAATCGTATTTAGGCAATTCCTTAATGATCGCTTTTAAAATCGTTAAACCCCCCAAACCAGAATCAAAAACCCCAATCATAAATTAAAGATTCATATTAATTTAATTCTCTAATCATTTTCACCCTAAAACCTATAATAAATTTCTTTAAGCTTATTATAACAAAATAAAAGAGGGGGCAAAAAGCCCCCTTTGTTCTTGGTTTAATTATAATTATTTTTTTATTGAGCATGGCGCGAAAAAAATCCAAGCTCTTTGGTGAATATTGGAATAATCGCTTTTATGATTTAAAACAGTTTCTTTAATGTCTTTCTTTTCTCTTATATTAAACCTTCTTAAAACTTGCTCTTGCATTTCCTCCAATCCGTTAAAAGATATTCCAATCTTTGCAAGCTTATTATCTAAAAATTCCTCAAAACCTCTTGTCTTTCCCTCTGAGAAAAAATAATTGCCTTCTTTGAGCCATCTTCTAGTATTTTCTAACAAAGCATCGAAAGAAAGGAAGAAATCTCCCATCTTGTCTTCCTTGTTAACCATCAAATCATAATAAGAATTCTTTAAAATCCTTACCTCTTCTTTCAATATCGGCAAATATTTTTTGTTGCTTTTGTATCTTTGTCTTATTAAATCAAACCAATCAATGATTCCAACCAAAAAGAAAAAAACACAAAGAATCGCTAATACTAACCAGCCCATTATTCCTCCTAAAAAATCAATCCATTTTTTCTTTGCCATTGTCATTTTCCCTTTCCTCCTTTAATCTTTTTAATTTTAAAAGAACTAAACCCTGTTAAATTTGTTTTACAACTATTTACAGGACAAACCTTTTTAAAAGGTCTTTATCTTATAACAGATAAAAAACTCTATGTCAATAGAATAGAATCCTTAGATATTCAACAATTAAAAACTATTTATTTTAGCAGGGGCACCAGGATTCGAACCTATTTGGAGTAATCAAAAAGGAAAAAATTTAACCTCTCCCGACATCTTCTTTTAATATTTCTTTTAATATCGGCTCCCCAGACACCAAAACCTTTACTAATGTTTTTTAATGTAATCATAATTCACCCCCTCTTTATTTATAATATTATAACATTATCGTCGATTTTATCCTACAACAAATTTCTAAAAAACTAATTTTGCGATATAATAAAGATATATAAAATATGAAAAATATACCGAAAATTATATTGGAAGAAAATATTGATTTGAACCGAGAGGCATATTTGTTTTTAAGATTTCTACATCACCCTTATTATATACAAAATAGAAGTCTCATTTTTCAAGTTTTTCCTGAATTAAAAAAATCATTAGAAAAACAAGAAAAAGAAAAACAAATAATAAAGTCTTTTATTTTCAAGTTCTATAGTGATAATAAAAGCAAAATTCAGAAAAGCATACAAAAGAATAAAAATCTGTTAATAGAAAAATCTGAGCCCTCGTTAATAGCCCTTTTAGAAATTATGGATTATCAATACGACAAACCGATTATTTATAAAGCTGCTCCTACTATTCTTCCCTTTTCTTCATTCGGAAATGATATATTTTACTTTTCAATTTTAGGAGAAATAAAGGGTAAGGCTGATAAAAACATACTTACTATTGGAATTCATGAAATATCTCATTTTATATTTTATAACCTATTAAAAAGAATAGAAAACAAAAAAAATTTAATATTGCCAGATGATTTAAAAAACTATCTAAAAGAAACTTTAGCTGTTGTAATATTGAACCAAGAACCACTTTGTAACATTCTAAAACTGAAAAATTACAAAGGAAATCCGGAAATTCAGAATCTTAGAATTGAAAAACCAAATGGCAGTATAAAAACATTCACTGATTTTCTCAATGAGCATTATCGTTCTATTAAAATAAAAAAACAAAAATCTTTTTGTGTATTTTTGGAAGAAATTATAAATATTCTATTGCCAATAGAACCAGAATTTACTAAAAAACGAGTTTTTTGGAACAAATACGGCAAAAAAGTATTAAAAGAATCAAATTTAATAAAACTATATAGTGAGCCTATAAAAATATAAAAGGGGCAGAGTTTAATCTCTACCCCTTCCAGACCAAAAAAGAAGTATCTTTGTTTTTAATCTCTATCAGTGTCACATTCTTCACAGTTAAAATCACAGTCATAACAGTCTACACAATCATAACAATTTACGCAGTCATTTTCTTCACAACTACTTGACTGCTTAATTGCATTTGTCTTATCAAGTATTGTTTCAAAATCTAGAATTTGTCGTTCCATCTCTTTCACCTCCGGTTATCTTTCTTGGCCTTTGCAAAATTATTTTTTTATCAGCAAGCTTAGATAAAAATCTTTTTAATTCTTCCTCTTCATAATTACCCCATTTCATAACTTCTTCTACAAAATAAGTTTTTTTAGGTTTAAGCCCCATTAAAAAATCTGTTGATTTTCGGTTAAGATAAGCTTTAAAGCGATGCGCAACAAATACAACTGAACCAAATTTCTCTAACCTAATACGTACTTTCTCCGCGACTGAAAAAGCTGATACAATTTTTAGCTCTCTTTTTGGTAACTTATTAAATTGTTGAAGAGCAAAATTAATATCTTTAGGTGAACTATAGGGGTCCATTGCATTAAGTGATCCACAACGCATCTTTGCTTCCATCCTACATCCACCACCACAAATCTCTAATAATGGGCATTTTCTACATTCTGGTGGGATCATGCTTCCGTTACGACATTCGTCCATTTTAAACCAAATGCTCTTTATATCTTCGCTTAAAAGATTGCCATATTGAATATCTAAATGGGAGCATGGACGTACTGAACCATTAGAACCAATTGTTACAGTAGTAACCCCAGCTGAACACCTTCTACCAAGAAATTGCTGATAGCGCAATAATTCTTTTATGCCACAATATGGATAACTTTCTAGCACCCCAACTGAAATGCCAACTTCCTGACCAGTAATATATAATTCTTCAAGGTATCTCCGAAAATCCTCAAACGAAAGTGATAAAGTAGAAAAATCAGAACAATTTCCAGGACAACCTGCTCGCGTAGAACTAATATAGTTAATTCCCAATGACGCAAGAAATTTAATCGTTTTCTTAAGATAGCCCTTATTTTTCTGAGAAACTACAATATTCACTGTAGGAGAAAAGCCAACTTTTTGTAAATATTTTATACCTCGAATTGTGTCTTCAAATGACCCATTTCTTAAAACAATACCATCATGTATGGCGGCGTTCGGTCCCATTATAGATGTAAGTATAGAGTGAACCCCTAATCTCTTTAAAAAAACAGCGTCTTTTTCGGTTAAGGGAATGAGATTAGAATTTAGAGAAACACCTATGCCAAGTTTTTGTGCTAATTCAATTCCATAAAAAAGAGCAGATTTATTCAGCAATGGTTCGCCACCGGTAAAAACAACCTCAAATACTTTTGCCTCTGCAAGTTTATGCATAATAATTCCTATATCTTTCAGCGATAGATGGCTGTTATAAGATTTACTCCCGTTATTCTTTCTCCAAAAATTGTAGCAATGCATACAAGTGTTTGGGCATGCGCTTTCTATTTCAATCTGAACGACAAGTGGTGCGCTTAATGTCTTATACATTCTATCTCATCTCCTTTCTTAAATTTTTTAATTTTCAAGGTTCACATGTTAGTAAAACTGCCCCGATTATATATCCTTTCTTACGATTTGTCAAGCTTACACATATTCAATCTGTCTTTAATTTTGCTACGATCGTTGCAGAAAAAAAATCAGAAATCATCAATTTTGATTAATATAATTTAAAGGTATAATGAAGGGCATAGTAAGACAAGGAGTAAATTTATAAAAAGAGTTATGAAATTTAAGTTTATTATTAGCAAATGGGGTAATTTCTATTTCTTTGTTCAGAACTTGTCTGAATGGCATTTTTCTTGCCGGAAAAATTATAATGTCTTATGGCAAAAAGAACTAGGAATATTATCTCCAAAAGAAAAAAAGGCTCTAAAAGTATTCAAAAAAAATTCGTTCTAATTTTCCGTCAGGAAAAACTTTCTTTGAACAAGCTTTTTTACTAAAAAGAATCCGTGGAATGATATAAAAAAAATTTACCAACTCAACATTATGAAGCAATAAAAAATACCTTTTTAGTATTGAATGATAAATTTGAAAAGTTATACAAAGAAGATTATCCCTCTCTAAAATTTTGGCAAGAGAATTTAAAAAAAACAAACGATAAAAAATCGCCGTTTAAAGATATAACAGAAATATTGTGTTTACTTTATAAAAATTACAGGATAGCAAAGAAAACAATTAATGTTTATCTATTATTTTCTTCAACAGATCAACGAGGTGGAGGAGCAAATATTGATGAAAAAAGTATCAGTATTGAAATCTCCCGCCAGCCTCTTACGGCAATAAATTATATAATTGGCATCATTTGGCATGAAATAATACATCTCTGTTTCGAAAAAGAATATTTCTTGCCTTTAGTACAGAAAAAATTCCCTAGGGATTGGGATACAATTTTTTTTATCAAGGAGATGGCTGTTATTAGTCTTTTTCCAAAGGGCCTTTTAGCTAATAAGTTTCTAAGAGTTAATAAAAATAAAAAAGAATCTTTACATCTAAAACTGCCGATAAAATATAATGAATGGCTTTTATCAATAACTAATTCTTACATCAAAAAAAGAAAGCATTTTGACGAAAATTATATAGAAAAACTATATACAATAATTTCTAAATTAGACAAAAAGTTAAAATAAAAAAGACTTCTTGGACTAAATGATTCCAAGAAGTCTTACTGGTGTAAAAAATATGGAGAATTATCCCCCCATTTTTTAAAATTTATCGGCATATATTAATGGTTTAATCTGTTACTGTCTTTCAATAAAAAAACCGCTTCTTCTAGTAGAAAAAGCGGTTCCAGAGATTAGAAAGATAAATGATTACGTTTGAACCTCTAAAAATGTGGCAACAGAGAGATTCCGAGGTTTTATATGCTCAAAATCCTCCAGGGCAGGGGCACCAGGATTCGAACCTGGAAGTCAGGATTTGGAGTCCCGCAGTTTGCCAGTTAAGCTTATGCCCCTAATATAATAATTTTAATTTTTAAACCCTTTAAAGCGAACTTTTTTTGAGCAACATTATTATAGAGCCAAATCTCAAGAGCGAGGAATATATTTTTCTGAAGCTATCCGCAACTTAACCCTTAAGAGCAAATCTTTTTTTCTGTGAATGCTTTAGGAAGGAACCATCTATTTAGGGGTTCTTCTTTCGAGCAAAGCGAGAAACAAGGTTCTGTCGAGCGCAAGCGAGACAGGTTCTTATTTCGAGCAAAGCGAGAAACAAGGTTCTGAGCGAAGCGAGGGTTCTTATTTCGAGTAAAACGAGAAACAAGATTCTGTCGAGCGCAAGCGAGACAGGTTCTTATTTCGAGTAAAACGAGAAACAAGGTTCTGAGCGAAGCGAGGGTTCTTATATGCCCCGTATTAGACAGGGATCAGATAGGGAAAGGTGAACGAGGCCCTCCCCTGTTAAATGAGCAAAAGAAAAAAAAGAACGATTGTTGTCTTTGACAGAATATCAGAAACAAAAAAGAAAAGGCGAGTTTCTTTTATTTCTTCCCTTCTTTATGCAAGGTATGTTTTCTGCAAGAAGGGCAAAATTTCTTAAGTTCTAATTTTTTCTCAATGGTTTTTTTATTCCTCCTTGTGAAATAATTAATTTTTTTGCAGTAAGTGCATTGTAATTTTGAAATAAATTCTTTTTTCATATTTTCTTTTTTACTTTTTTAGAGCCGAAGGTGGGAATTGAACCCACGACCTCTTTCTTACCAAGAAAGCGTTCTGCCACTGAACTACTTCGGCAATCCTTATTTTTAAAATTAATTGATTTAACCCTTGTGTCTCCCTGATATTTTAAAATTTAAAATTAAAAATATTGAGTGGGCAGGGTAGGATTTGCACCTACGAAGGCCTAAGGCCGCGAGATTTACAGTCTCGTGCGTTTGTCTGCTCCGCCACCTGCCCCCGGTGTCTTAACAATCTAATTATATGAACCTTAATAACAATAATCAATCCATTGCTGTTTGCTAAAGAAAGCTTAGCCGTATTTTATAAAATACAATGAGCCGACGGGGGGATTCGAACCCACGACCCACAGTTTACAAAACTGTTGCTCTACCACTGAGCTACGTCGGCGCCCTACTCATTTTTTTTCTCAATGACTGCCTCAACTATCTCTTTACTGGAATTTTCTTTTTCTTTTAACTCTAAAAATAAACCCTGAATGGTCTTGTCTTCTTTATTAAGCCTGTAGCCTTCTATTAAAATCCAGCGGGCAGAAACGTAATCTTCATTAAAAAGATATAAAAGGGCTAAATTTTTTATAATTTGACAATCGCCTGGATTTTTTTTAAAAGCCTTTAAAAAATTAATTTCGTTTTTTTGATAATCATTGGCTTCCAACAAGTCAAACTTAAATTTTTTGCTCTCTTTCTTGTTAGTTTTTCCTTCCGATAATAATTTTTTTATGCTTTCTTTAAAAGTTTTTTCAAAACACGAATCTTTGTTTTTCTTTTCTTTTATTTTTATTAAATTGTTATAGATTAATCTGTCTACTCTCAAAAATATTATCCTTAAACGAATTAAAAATTTTTCCGAAGAGTTTAAAAAAATATTATTTATTTTTTTGTTCTTTTCGGCAATAAAAACTCTCAATTTTTTGTCTATTAAATTGAGGTCATAGGAGATAGTTTTTTCAATTTGCTTTAAATCCCCTTCTTTTTCTTCTTTTTTGGTTTGTTTTAGGATAAAAACTAAACCGACTAAGCCTAAAACAATTAAAAGCGGAGGGACTAAATTTATCGGTTCAAACACTTTGAATTAAAAATATTTAAATTTGAAATCTGGCGAACTCGCCAATTTCTATCTTCTCGCCAAATTTAGCCACTGCTTCCTTTACCAAATCGCCAACATTTTTACTTTCGTCTTTTATAAATTTCTGTTTTTCCAAACACATTTCCTCAAAATCTTTTTCAAGCTTTCCCGTTATAATTTTTTCTAAAATTTCTTTGGGTTTGCCTTCCTTTTCTAATTCTTCTTCGTAATCCTTTTTCTTTTTTTCAATTATTTCTTGAGGAACATTTTTCTCAGAAACAAAAAGAGGCTTTGTGGCGGCAACTTGCATAGCCAAATCATGAGCAAGATCCTTAAAGTCGGGATTTTTAGCCACAAAATCAGTTTCGCACCTTAATTCCAATAACACCCCGACTTGTTTATTTGAATGAATGTAGGCCTCAATAATACCCGCTTTGGTATTAACTCCCTGTTTCTTTTCCGCCCTTATTTCCCCTTGTTTTCTCAAAATTTCCTTGGCTTTTTTCGTATCTCCTTGCGCTTTTTCTAAGGCTTTCTTGCACTCCATCACTGGCGCCTTTGTTTCTTCTCTTAATTTTTGGATATCGTCTATTGAAACCATAAAATAATAAATTAATTATTTAATTTTTCAAAATCTTTGGTTTATCCTTATTCTTCTTCTTCGTCTGCCAAAGGCATTTCTTTTTTAGCTGTTTCAATCGCCTCTCCGATTTTATTAAGGATGTAATCAATAGAAGACTTGGCGCTATCGTTAGCCGGAATAGGATAAGCCACCGAATTCGGATCGTCATCTGTATCTAAAATCGCTATAACCGGGATTCCTATTATTCGGGCTTCCCGAATGGCCGTATCATGAATCTTTGGGTCAACAACAAATAAAGCTTCCGGCAATTTTGTAATTTCAGTTAATCCGGCAAACTTTTGTTCCAGTTTTTCAATCTCACATTCCATTTTTCTCCTTTCCTGCTTGGTATATTTCTCCCATTCTGGCGATTCTTTCTTATCTTTCAAATCCTTGAGGTATTTTATCCTCAACATTAAAGTTTTTATATTGGTCAGGGTTCCTCCCAGCCATCTATTAGAAACAAAAGGGAAGCCGTATTTTTCGCTTATCAATCTTATTCCTTCGCGAGCAGCGGGATTAGTGCCAACAAAAAGAATTACTTCTTTTTTCCTTATAATTTCCTTAACAAAATCTATCGCCGCTTCAAGTCTTTTCTTGGTTTCGTTTAAATCAATAAAATTTAACTCTGAAAAAGACTTCAAAGTAAAATTAGCCGCCTTAGGGTTATTAAAAGTTTTTTTGTGGCCGTAATGAAGTCCGGCTTTTTTCATCTCTGAAAAAATATCTTTATCCTTTTCCGAATCGCTGACTACCCCTTCAGATAATTGATTTTTTTGTTGCGTCATATTTTTCTATTTTCTGTTCATCTAATCTAACACAAAATATAACAAGAATCAAGAAAGATAAAAATTTTTATTTAGTAATTAAAAAATGAAAAATAAATAAATAATGCCCCAGAGTATAAATTCTGGGGCAAAAATTCCTTGGGCTTAATTAATCCGACTAAAAAACTAATTTTCAAATAAATAGTTTCCTTTCCCTCTGTTTTTTGAATTTATAGGTAAACTTTCGAAATCATCATATTCTAAAGCCTTAATCATATTTCCTTTCTCCTTATAAAATTTGCTTAAACATTGTCTGACTGTCGAATCTCCCGAATCAATTTGAATAGCTTTCTTTAAAAGATTTTCCTCCTCTGCCATTATTTGTTTTAAAAAAACAATATCTGGCCCGGATAAATCTTTTCTTTGACTCATTCCCAGCCTTGCTTGCCTTTTGATACCAGCTAAGGCCAAGAAAGCATTAGTGTATGTTGGCCAACAAGACAAGATTAGCTTAAGCTTTCTTTCGGCCTTTTCCATCTCTCCTAAACCAATAAAAGCAATGGATAAATTGTAGAGACAGCCTAAATTGCGCGGATCAAGCTTTACACACCTTTCAAAACATTGTTTGGCATTTTCGTATTTTCTCTTTTCCAACCAAGCTACGCCATAGTTATAACAAATGGCTACATTTTTGTTGCCATTAGCTGAAGTATTTCCTTTTATTGCTCCGCAAAAAGGCAAAAATAAATTAGAATCAAATTCGCTCATTTCCAATATTCATCTCCTTGCCCTTTCCTTGTCCTTAATGTTTTCTTAATAAAAATAAATTTTGTGACCACAAAAAAGCTTGCCCTTTCCGCCTTTTTTATACGGCTTTAAAATATAAAAAGTTTTTCCTACAACATAATTATCCCTCCTTTTTAATTTTTTAAAGTGCTAATAAAAATAAAAATTCTGTATTTATAGAATAGCAAAAAAATATAAAGCTGTCAAATGATTTTCATTAATCCTTGCTTTCAATAAAAATTTTTGCTATGATAGTTTAAAATATGAAAAAAGACATTCATCCAAAATATTACGAAAAAGCTGAAGTAATTTGTTCTTGCGGCGCTAAATTTATTATTGGTTCTACGGTGGAAAAAACGGAAACAGAAATTTGTTCTCAATGCCATCCTTTTTATACGGGTCAAAAAAAATTAGTGGACGCTGCCGGTCGGGTTCAAAAATTCCAAAACCGAATTAAAAAAACCTCGGAAATTAAAAAGGCAAAAAAACAGAACAAAAAACAATAAATATTATGGAGATAGAAGAGCTTGAAAACAGAAAGACAAAACTTAATAAACTCCAGAAAGAAAAAGATTTCCTCCTAAAAAAACTCAGCAACCCTGAGTTTTTTTCAAATAAAGAAGAGTTTAAGGAGCTTTCCCGCGAATTCAACAATGTTTCTGAAAAAATTGCCATTTTAAAAGAGATTATCCGGGCAGAAAAAAAAATAAGCGAAGCTCAACAAATTATTTCAGAAAACGATGACAAAGAACTAATCAATTTAGCCGAAGAAGAAATTAAAAAAAACGAGCTAATCAAAGAAAAAAACACCGAAGCTCTGCTAAAAAAAGAAAAAAATATCCACGGAAACATTAAAAGCATTATTTTGGAAATTAGGCCCGGCGCCGGCGGAGAAGAAGCCAGCCTTTTTGCTCACGATTTATTTAAAATGTATATAAAATATGCCAACCAAAAAGACTGGAAAGCTAAAATTATTGATATTAATACCACTTCTTTAGGCGGCTTAAGGGAAGGGACGCTGGAAATAGAAAACCCTGATTCATATGAACAACTAAAATACGAAGGGGGTGTTCATCGGGTTCAAAGAGTGCCAAAAACAGAAAAATCAGGAAGAATTCACACCTCTACAGCCACTGTCGCCATTCTTCCCCAAATGAAAGATGTTAAAGTAGAAATTAAACCAGAAGAAATTGAAGAAACTTTTTTCCGTTCCTCGGGTCCGGGCGGACAAAATGTTCAAAAAGTAGAATCAGCCGTCCGTTTAAAACATAAACCCACTGGTATAATCGTTTCCTGCCAAAGCGAAAGGCAACAAAGGCAAAATCGGGAAAAAGCCTTAGAAATATTAAAAAATAAAATCTGGGAAATTGAACAAGAAAAAATCTCCGATAATATCTCGGAGAATAGAAAAAAACAAATTGGCAAAGGAGAAAGGTCAGAAAAAATCCGTACTTACAATTTTCCTCAAGACAGGGTAACGGACCACAGAATTAATAAATCTTGGGGCAACATTGAGAAAATTATAAATGGAGATTTGGACGACATAATTGAAGATACTAAAAAGGAATATCATCCGAACTAATTTTATCATTATCATCTTCAAGGGTAGGAAGGTCGTCTAAACTAATATCTTCGGATTTTCCTGAAATATCCATTTCTTTATCTTCGGGAGGCATTTTAAATTTTTCTTCATCTGAGTACTTTTTTGGCCCAAAATTTATATTTTCAGCAAGAATTTCGGTTTTTATCCTTTTTTGACCATTATTATCAATCCAGCTTCTTGTCCTAATTCTTCCTTCAACAAAAACTAATCTGCCTTTGGCTAAATATTGGCTACAAAGTTCCGCCATTCTACCCCAAACAACTATATTGTGGAACTCTGCTTCTTTCTGTTTTTGACCGCTGGCATCTACCCAAACTCTATTGGTTGCCACTCCAAAATCAGCCACCGATTTACCCGAAGGAGTATTCCTCAAAGTAACATCGCGCGTAAGATTCCCAATTATAAAAACTTTATTAAGATTCATAAATTAGTAAAAATTATTCTTTTAAAATTTCGTTTAATTTTTGGTCTAATTCTTCTAAATTAATTTCTTCTTTTCTGTCCTCTTTTGTCTTTTCTTCACCCTGTTTTTTAATTCCTTCCAATTCTTTATACTGAACATCGTAAATTTTTTCTTTTTTCCTTTCCTTGGGGTGATATTTTTTTAATTCAGACTTATCCGGTGATTCTATTTTAACCACTAAATAACGCAAGATATCGCTATTAAACTTCAATTGCTCTTTGAGTTGCCCATAATTCTCTTTCGGAAAAGAAAATTGAAAGTAACCAAAATAACCATTGGTCTCGCCTTTAATCGGATAAGCCATAGGCAACAATTGGGGAAGTTGGCTAAAAAATATTTTTCCTTCTAATGATTCTATTTGTTTTATCAAATCATTAAATTTTTGTTCCACTTCTTTTTCTGATAATTGAGAAGCAAACCAAAAAGATAATTCATAATTTTCAGTCTCTTTTTCCATAAACTTAAATTCTTTTGTTGTGATTTTTATATTTTTTTTAAAATTTCGTTTCCAATTTTAGGATTCGCTTTTAAAAAATCTCTCGCCGCTTCAAAACCAGCTCCCAGTTTAATGTCGTTTAAACTATAAGTCATTCCTGATTTGGTAATAATACCTTTTTTTATACCTAAATTCAAGAGGTCGCCATAATAAGAAATCCCCTCCTTAAAAATAATATCAAATTCTGTTTCCTTAAACGGAGGAGCAACTTTGTTTTTTACCACTTTTGCCAATATCCTTGACCCTATAATTTCGTCTCCTTTTTTAATCTGCGCTTTTCTTTTCAATTCTATTCTAACAGAAGAGAAAAACTTCAAGGCTTTACCGCCGGGAGTAGTAGTAGGATTCCCAAACATTACCATCCCTATTTGCATTCTTACTTGGTTGGTAAAAATAATTATGGTATTGGTTTTAGCGGCAATGGCGGTAAGCTTTCTTAAAGCCCGGCTCATTAGTCTTGCCTGAAGGCCAATTTGCTGGTCAATCATTTCTCCTTCCAACTCCGCCCTCGGAGTTAAGGCTGCTACCGAATCAATAACAACAACATCTATCGCGCCTGAACGAACTAAAGCTTCTACTATATCCAAAGCTTGCTCCCCGCTGTCAGGCTGGGAAATTAACAAATCATCAATCTTGACGCCGATTTTTTTTGCGTATTCCGGGTCTAAAGCATGCTCTGAATCAACAAAGGCAGCTCTCCCTCCTTTTTTCTGAATTTCTGCTACGATATGAAGAGTTAAAGTTGTTTTTCCTGAAGACTCTGCTCCAAAAATTTCAATAATCCTTCCTCTCGGAATGCCTCCCACTCCCAAAGCCAAATCCAACGACGGAGAACCGGTAGAAACAGCGTCAACATTAACTTTTTTTACTTCGCCTAATTTCATTATCGTTCCCTCCCCGAATCTATCCTGTAATTCTTTCATTGTCTGGTCTAAAGCATTTTCCTCCGTTTTCTCTTTTTTTATTTTTGTCATAGGTTTTATTATAAAACGGCTATTTTACTCCCTACCATATTATCATACCAATTTTTATAAATTTAGGCAAAAATTAATTGGCCGGAGCAGGAAGAGAATAATTAACCATTCGGCTGGCCGTTGTTGTCTGCCCCATAATATTTATGGCTTTAAAAACTATGTTATTTAGGCCGGGGTCAAGAGAAATTTCTTCAAAAAACTCACCATTTTCTTTTAGGAAAACTTCCTGATTTTTAATAAAAAGTTTTTTCCCCCGAATAACTCTTCCTGAAATTTCTAAAACGCTTTCTGGGGTTATAAAATCGTGTTGAGGCGAATAGATGATAATTTTGGCAGGTAAAACCAGCAAACTTATTTCGTAACAAAAATAAACAATTATTGAAAATAAAAAAATTATTTTAAGCGCTCTAAAAAAAATTTTCCCTAAAACAGAAGTTATCTTTGAATTTAAAAAATTGCCGGCGAACCTGTTTTCCGGCAAAGCATCTCCTTTTCCTGAAAACAAATCTCTTCCGTTGCTTTCTTTATAAATTTCTAAAGCTTTTGTTTCCTCTATTCCCAAAGCCCGACAATACTTTTTTATTATTCCTTTTAAATAAACCGGCGGCGGTAAATGTTTATAGTCATCTTCTTCTAAACTAGAAAGAACAGAAACCATTATTTTTGTCTCTTCGGCAAGTTTTTCAATGGTTAACCCTTTTTCTATACGATTTTTTTTCAAATATTGTCCGCAATAAATTTTATCTCTTCCCTCTTCTTGAGGGGCATCAAAAACATTTTCTTTTTTGGCTTTTTTTTCTCTCATAAAAAAGTTAAGGTAACAAATAGCAATTGTTAGATTTCAGCTTTTTCCTCTTCTTCCTGATTTTTGTCTTTAACAAAAACAATCCTCGGTTTAGCGCCATCTACCGGTCCAATAACTCCTTTTGCTTCTAAAATATCCAACAATCTGGCAGCTCGGACATAACCAATGCTTAATTTTCTTTGCAGTAAAGAAGCGGAAGCTTTTCCCGCTTTGACCACTGTTTGGTAGGCCTCTGGATAAAGCTCGTCTTCCATCTTTTCATCCCAATCTTCAAAATTAATTGATTTTTTTTGAAAATCGTTGTTCTCCTCTATACAACTCTCCAAATCCTCAGCCAAACTGCCTTTATCCTCATCTTTATTATTGGCTTCTGACAATGATTCTTTTAAAAGAAAATCTGTTATCCTGTCAATCTCTTTTTCGGAAATAAACACTCCTTGGATTCTTTTTGGCTTGGAAGTTTGAGGGGATAAATAAAGCATATCGCCATGACCTAAAAGCTTTTCTGCGCCGCCGGTGTCTAAAATTGTTCTGGAGTCAACTTGAGAAGCCACTTGAAAAGCAATTCTGGCGGTAATATTAGCTTTTATTAAACCAGTTATTACTTCCACCGAAGGCCTCTGAGTAGAAATAATAAGATGAATACCGGTGGCCCTTGCCATTTGAGCAACCCTGATAATCAAAGCTTCCAAGTCACGACCGTATTGCATCATCAAGTCAGCTAGTTCATCTATAATAATTACGATATAGGGCAAAGATTGCTCTTTCCTGCTAATTGCTTTTGAATTATAAGTATCAATATCGCGAGACTGATATTGAGAAAGTAAATCATACCTTCTATCCATTTCATTTAAAGCCCAACGAAGGACTGGCAAAACTTTTTTATTATCAGTGATAACCGGCGTTAAAAGATGACTGATACCGTTATAGCGAGACAGCTCAACTCTTTTTGGGTCAACTAAAATGAGTTTTAAAATCGCCGGCGAATTTTTGATTAAAAAAGAAGAAAGAATACTATGAATACAAACAGATTTTCCTGTTCCGGTGGCGCCAGCAATCAAAAGATGAGGCATTTTACTTAAATCAGCCAAAACTATTTCTCCTTTTACATCTCTGCCTAAAGCAAAAACCAAAGGCGGAGTATTTTTTTGAAAATCAGTTTCTTTTAAAAGATTGCCTAATCTAACCAAGGATATTGATTTATTTGGCACTTCTATTCCTACCAAAGATTTTCCCGGGATCGGGGCTTCTATCCTTAAAGGATGGGCGGCCAAAGCCAAAGCCAAATCGCTATGCAAAGCAGTAATGCTGGAAAGCTTTATGCCTTCTGCAGGTTTCAAAGTATATTGAGTAACTGTTGGACCAATGTTAACTTCTCCCATCTCCACTTCTATACCAAAACTCTGTAAAGTTCTTTTAATAATGTTGGCATTGGCTTTAATATCGCCTACTGTTGGCCGAGAATTATCTGTTTCTAACAAATCCAAAGGAGGGAACTTATAATTAACCTGAGTCCTGGAAATAAAAGCCGGGCTTTTCGTTCCAAAAAAAGACTTTCTTTCCTCTTCGTCTTTTGTATTGATTTCCTTGTTTTCCCCATTTTTTTTGGTATTAAAAATCCTGCTATCAGCAAAACTTTCTTTTTTGCTGTTTTCTTCGCTTGGGCTTTCTTCAGGAAAAGAAACTCCTAAACCAGTACTTTGTTTTCTTTTTGGAATTTTTAAAGGCGTATTAAAAACTAACAAAAGGCCGGAAATTAAAAAAGCTAAATAAATAATTAAAGTTGCCCAAAATCCTAAATAATTTGTAATAAACGCTCCTATCCCGCCAAGAAAACCGCCTTTATTTTGAGCAAACATTTCCAAAAGAGAAAGCGCTGATAATAAAACCAAAAAAGCGCCTTGCAAATTAACTACTTTAAAATTAATTTTTTTTGTGGCTAAACGAAAAAAATTATAAGATAAAACCAAAAAAAGAAAAGGCAAAATAAAATAACCTAACCCTAAGAGGTAGTCAAAAATTCTAAATAAAATTCTGCCGATTGGTCCGGATAAATTAAAATAACTTAAAACCAAAACCAAAGCAAAGGCAAAGAAAAAAATAGCTAAAATGCTGTTTTTAATTTCCGGATTTATCTTTTTTGTCAAAACATTTTCTTTTTCTTCCCCTTCCTCCAAAACTTCCTCGTTTTCTATTTTTTTCTTTCTTTTTCTCATTGTTTTAATTTTAACACAAATAAAGCCCTTTAATAAAGATAGCTTAAAGATATTTTAAAACTCAAGGCCGGCGAGGCAAAAAATATCTCTCAAAAAGGAAAAAATTATTCTCTGGCAAAAGGAAGCAAGCCAATTATTCTGGCTCTTTTTACAGCTTTTTGAAGCTGGCGTTGATGTTTGGTGCAAAGCTTTGTTTTTTTAGCTGGATAGATTTTCATTTGGCCTGAAATAAACCGCTTAAAAATTTCTGGATCCTTATAATCAATTATCTTATTTTGGACGCAAAAATAACATTTATTCATATTTATTTATTAATAAATTAAATTCAAAAATAAAATTAAGGATTTTTTGCCACTTGACGCAAAGTTTCAATATCTTTTTCGTATTTGTCAGCAATAGCCATAACGCTATCTCCGTAAAAACGAAAGCGCGAATTAGTAGAACCGGAAAAATAAATCATTGCCGCTCGCCATTCTGCTTCTCTGGTCTGAGAAGTAGCTCCCCATCTTGCTAAATATAAAGCCGCAGCTATAAAAGAATCTCTGATATCCCAAGGATTAGCGCTACCTTTACCATTTATTCTAGCGACCTCGTCCTTATAAATAAGCCAAGTGGATGGCAGAAATTGGGCTGGCCCCATCGCCCCACCCCAACCAACCTGATTTCCCTTTGAATCTCTCATTGGACAAGAAACCGGTGTAGTATTTGGGTCTAGACCTAATTCTTTGGTAATCTGGAGAAAAGGAGCCCGATCCCGATCTGGTTTCATTACCTGCTGCCAGCTTTTTGATGGCGGGTCTCCGGGTCGATTGCAAGTCCCAACATTTTTTCCAAGATTTGACTCTTGGGTCAATATAGCTAAAAGAAGCGCGGTTCTCACTCCTGTTCGGCTGCTTACCCATTCAGCGATGCTTAAAGCTTCACCAAAGGTTACCTGACTTTTAACTCCGATTAATTCATAAATCCTACTCCTGATTTCATTAGCTTTTTTTCTTGACTCTTGAAGTACCTGCTGGTATTTTTGTTCATTGCCTTTTGTTACTTCCAAAAGATTCGTTTGCTCCTCGCGAATTTTTTCCAAATCATTTTTTTGCAATAATTGCATCGCCAGTAAACTTTGGTTTTCCTCTTTGTCCGCATTTAAATCTTTATTTTGCTTGTTCAAAGTTTCCTGCAGCGCTTGCATTTCAGTGATATTTTCCTGAATTTTTTCCTGAATATTATTTAAAGCATTGGCATAATCAAAAAAAGAACTAATTTCTTCGGAGCTTAAAAGAATTTCTAAAAGAGAATTTTGTTTTAACTGGTAGAAAGATTGTAATAAATTGGCTAAATTTTCCTTGGTAGCGTTGATTTTATCCGTAGTTTTAATAATAGAATCAGTGGTTTCTTCTATCCGAATGTTTAATTGTTCTAAATTAACATTAATAGATTTTATTTGAAGATTAAGCTTGTTGGCTTTGTTTTTTAATTCGTTAATTTTATTCTGAAGAGTCGCTTTCTGAGACTGAGTTTGAGCAACTATTTTTTCGTATTGAGCAATTTCTTTTTCTATCTCTTCTAATTCTTTTTCCAATTTTGCCTTCTCTTCGTCGTATAAAGCTTCAACTTCTTTCGGATAAAAAAATACCGGGGCAGAAACGTTAGGCTGAACCAAAACAAAAGAAATTATTAAAAAAACCAAAAATGAAAAAATTCTTTGTTTTTTAAGAAAAGAAAAAAACGGAAAAGAAATTTTTTTCCCCTTATTTCTTAATCCAAAAGCCGTTTTAGGAAAGCGGCTGACTTCAACTATTTTTTTTCTTTGGATTGATTTAATCATTGGAGGAAAAATTATTCCGGCTTTTCTTGGCTTTTATCTTCGGGACTTACAACTTCTTTATCTTCTCTTTCTTCTTTCTTCTCCTCAGTCTCAACCTTGATTTCTTCAACTGTCTTTGTCTTGCCTAACTCTGCTTCAAGCTCTTCTTCGGTTAAAGGTTCGTTAACGGTTACCACCGGTGTATTTATATCTATTAAGTATTTCACCCTTTTTAAAGCAGGTAAATCCTTAACGTAGAAAGTTTGGTTAAATTCTTTCAATTCCGAAATGTCAATTTTTATTTCATGAGGAAGATCGGCTGGCAAACATTCCACTTCAATTTCATTCATAGCTTTAACAAGAACTCCGCCTGCCTTAACTGCCGGCGATTCGCCAAAAAATGTTAAAGGAATATGGGCGGTTATTGACTTATCCATTTCTACTTCATAAAAATCAACGTGGATTGGCTGGCCGCTAAGAAAATGGTTGGCTGCTTCATAAATTAAAACTTTTTTGGTTTCTTCGTTTTTATCCTCGTCTTTAATAATTAAATCAATAATATCTGTATCGCCAGCTTTTTTATACACGTCCTGAAATTTTTTTAATCCGACTGACAAAGGAATGGGAGAAATTTTCCTTCCGTAAAGAACAGCCGGAATCAAGCCTTCTTTTCTTAATTTCTTGTTTTTTTTGCCGAAAATGACTCTTTTTTGAGCTTCCAGAATTATTTTCTCCATAATATTTTATTTTCCTATTCTAACGAAATAAATTAAAAAAAGCAAGAAAAAATCCTTACTTTAAACATCAATAAATCTTTCCCCCTGCAGCTTTAAAGCTAAAATTAAATAAAATCCTAACTCAAAATCTCTTTAAACTTTTTAATCTGTCCCATTGGGTCTTTGCTTTCAAAAATAGCCGAGCCGATTGCTAAAATATTGGCACCGGCTTCTTTAGCCTTTAGGGCTATTTCTTCGTTAATTCCGCCATCAAGGGCAATATCAATTTTAGGATATTTTTTTCTTAATTCTTTGACTTTATCCAAAACAAACCATTTAAAGGTTTGGCCAGAAGGCCCCGGCGAAACAGCCAAAAGAAGAACAAAGTTTATTTTTTTTAAATACTTTTCCGCTTCTTTTATTGGAGTTTCCGGATTTAAGGCTATTCCTAATTCAATTTGTTTCTTCTTGCAGGCATCAAAAATAAAATCAAAATTTTTTATTACTTCTTGATGAACAATAACTCTTTTAGGATCTATCTCCAGCCAATTGTTCAAAACTTCTTCAACATTGGCTATCATCAAATGAAGCTCAAAATGCTTTTTTATTTTTTTTGCCCTTTTTAAGTCTTCAGGAAAATTCCAGTTTTTCCAAGAAGTAAATATTCCGTCAGCCACGTCTATTTGGAAAATTCCTTTGAAATTCGCTAATAAAAATCGGATTTTTTCCTCTAATTTTTGGCGAGTTTTAACGTTAATGACTGGAATAATTTCTATCATAAATTGTTTGATTTCAATTTTCTTCCTCTACCTTTTTAATTTTCTCTAACCTTCTTTGATGGCGTTTTTCGCTTAAAAAAGAAGTTTTTAACCACTCTTTAATAATTGTTTGGCTAGTTTTTTCGTCAGTAATATCTGCCGCCAGACAAAGCACATTAATATCGTCTTCTTCTTTGGCCTTTTTAGCTAAATAACCAGATAAACATAAACCAGCTCTTATGCCTTTAAATTTATTGGCAACTATGCTCATTCCTACGCCCGTACCACAAATTAAAATCCCCTTGTTCTCTTTTTCGTTTTTTAAAACTTTCTTTGCCAATAATTCAGCATAATCAGGATAATCATCATCTTTGTCATATTGGGCGTTTCCTAAATCTTCAAATTCAACTTTCCGCGATTTTAAAAATTCTTTAATTGCCTCTTTCAAATAATATCCCCGATGATCAGCGCCTAAATAAAGCATAATAACAAAATTTTAAAGCTAAATTTAAATTATTTATTTGTCATTCTTCTTATTTGCTCCGCTAACGTCCAAGCATACCCCCATTCGTTATCATACCAAATCAAAACCTTTCCTAAATCTTTATCCACAACTTTGGTAAAAGATAAATCAACTATTGCCGGCCGAAAATCTTTAACAATATCAGAAGAAACTAACGGTTCTTCGCTGACGCCTAAAATATTTTTCCATTTTTCTTCTTGACTGGCTTTTTTAAAAACCTCATTGATTTCTTCCGGGGTTGTTCCTCTTTGAGAAACAAAAGTAAGGTCGGCAACAGAACCGCAAACTACCGGCACTCGAAGGGCTAAACCATCAAATTTATTTTCCAAATCTTTAATGGCTTTAGTGACAGCAATCGCCGCTCCGGTGGTTGAAGGCACAATATTTTGACCTGCTGCTCTGCCCCGAAGATAATCTTTTCCTCTGGTTGGCCCATCAACTAAATTCTGAGAAGCAGTATAAGCATGAACGGTATTAAGAACGGCCTTTTTGACGCCTATTTTTTCGTTTAAGAGATAAATTATTGGACTAACGGCATTGGTCGTGCAGGAACCATTAGAGATAACTTCAAATTTTTTCAAATCGTCTTCATTAACTCCCAATAACACTGTCCTGCCCTCTTTCCCTTCTTCGCCTTTAGCCGGAGCAGTAATGATGACTTTTTTCGCGCCAGCTAAAATATGGGCTTTGGCTTTATTATAATCTTCAAACACGCCTGTGGCCTCAATAACTACATCAATTTTTAGAGCTTGCCAAGGCAATTTACTGGGATCCGGCTCCTGAAGAAAAATTATTTTTTTATTCTCAACAACAAACTGCCCTACGTTTTCTATGCCGCCAATTTTGACTTGTTTTTCATAAGGGCCGTAAACCGTATCATATTTCAAAAGATAAGTCAGGTTTTCTAAATCGCCCAAATCATTGATTGCTACGATTTCTAAATCCTTTTCTTCAAAGACAATTTTAAAAAAAGCCCGACCTATTCTTCCAAAACCATTAATGGCAATACGCATACATTTGAAAATTTTTAATTTTAAATTTTTAATTTTTAAACAATGACTTTCTTTTTTATTTGTTTAATGCTTCTACGATTTTTTCGCCAAATTCTTGAGCGGCAGCCGGCCCATTGGCAGTAATGATTTTCCCATCTTGAACAACAGCCTTATCTTCATAAACAGCCCCATTATTTTCTAAGACCTGAACAGCGCTTTTATCTAAGGGTGATGTCCAAACGGTTGCTTTTTTATTTTTTAAAACTCCGGCTTTTGCTAAAACTGCCGGCGAAATACAAATCGCCGCCACTAATTTATCTCTTTGAACAAAAATCTGGGCTAATTCCCAAAAATTCTTATTCTCTAATTCTTTTGCCATTCCCGCCCCTCCAACAAAAACAATTGCCTGATAATCATCTACCTTTACTTCGGAGGGCAAAAGTTTTGCCTCCGCTTCACCTCCATTTATCCCCAGCGCAATCCCTTTTTTTGTGCTCGCTGTCTCAACCTCATAACCGGCATTTTCTAAAATTTCTTTAGGCACAAAATATTCTTCATCGCGAAAATCGCGAAAAGCGATTACCGCTAAAATTTTATCCTTCATTTTAGTTTTGTTTAAATTTTGATGAGGGGCAATTAATGTTTTAGGAAGAAATAAACTGAATAAAATAAAAATTACAACGAGACTTACAATAAAAATTACCCATTTCTTCATATTCCTTTATTTATTATACAAAATTCTGCGTAATTGATAAATAGCAACTCCAAAAGCAACGCTTACATTTAAAGATTCCTTTTCCCCAAACATAGGAATAAATACTTTTAAGTCGGTTCTTTTTAAAATTTTAGGCGAGATGCCTTTTGTTTCTGAACCTAAAATCAAAGCAATTTTCTCTGCTTTTTTAAAATTAGTTGCCTTTAAAGAAAAAATATCTTTAGCCTCTCTGTTTTGTTCTAAAGCAATTAAAAAATAGCCTTCTTTTTTCAAACGTTCTAAGAGTCGCCAAGTTATTTTTATTTTTTCCCAAGAAATATAATTTTCCGCCCCCAGCGCCACCTTTGATATTTTGGAGTTCGGCGGACAAGGAGTTAAACCGCAAAGAAAAATCTTAAAAACTCCGCTGGCGTCGGCAGTTCTAAAAATTGAACCAACATTAAAAGCGCTGCGGATATTATCTAAAACAACAACAAACTCGCAGACTAAAAAAGATTGTTTTTTAACCAGCATTAAAAACCAATAATCTTTTTTTATTCTTCTTTAATTCCTAAAAGCTCTATTAAAGAAGGCTTATCAAAACCTTTGACTATTTTATCATCTATTTCTATGACCGGCACTCCCATCTGACCGCTTTTCTCTATCATTTCCTGAGCAGCTTGTTCGTTTTGGCTTACATCAATGTCTTCAAAAGGAATATTATGATTCTTGAAAAAATCTTTGGCTGCCTGACACCAAAGACAGCTGGGTGTGGAATAAATTTTTATTTTCATTTAATATTAATTACTCCTTAATGGAATTTAGAGCTTCTTCAATTTTGATTTTAAAAAGATCATAAGGCATCGCTCCCAGAGATTGCTCTTGTCCGTCAAATACTTCTTTAACAATTTTTCCATTGAATAAAGTGGTGGGAGTGCCATTTATCCCTTTGTCAAAACCAGCTTGGGTTTCTTTTTGAATTTCTTCTGTATATTTGCCTGAATCAAGACAAAGATTAAACTCGCATTCATCTAAGCCTAATTCTTTGGCAAATTTCTTTAAACTTTCTTTTTCGTATACTTCTGTTCCGTTAGAAGCTTCCCGGGCGGCAAAAATCTTATCATGATATTCCCAGAATTTTCCTTGATCATTGGCGCAACGAACAGCTTCGGCTGCCCACTCGGACCTGTCGCCTTCAAAAGCCAATTCTTTATAAGCCAGCTTTATTTTACCGGTTTTAACATAATCTTCTATTGCCTGCTTGATAGTTTCGGAATAATAACTGGAGCAAAAAGGACATTGATAATCAGAATAAATTTCCACTAAAACCTTGGCGCTTTCCTCGCCTAAAACAGGGGTCGGTTTTATTTCTTTAATGGTTAATTCTTTGCCACTGCAATCTTTAACAGAAGAAACCAGTTCTTTCTTTGGCAACCCTCCGCTTAAATTATTTTTACCGTAGCCAATCAAAAAAGCTCCTATGATTAAAGCGATCATAACAAATGTCCAGTTTATTTTTTTCATATGTTTTTTGTTATTTTATTTTTTTATCCCGCAAACGTTAAAGCGAAACGGGATTAAACAAAGTATAGCAAGAAATTATTATTTCCACAAGGCAAAATAATAATTTCTTTTGCCTCTTTTTATTATTAAATATTTTTTGAAAAAACAATCTTCCCGATAAATTTTTTCCTCCTCGCCCTGCCGCCGCCTGCCGTTAATAAAAATAGTCCCGTTTTTTAATTCTTCCCTCGCCTGTCTTTTTGAAGAGACAGCTCCGCAACTAACCAGTAAATCCAGAATAGAAATTTCTGAAACTGAAACTATCTTGGTAAATTGAACCCCGGAAAAAACAATTTTTAGCTCTCTTTTAGATAGGTCTTTTAGGTTCCCATAAAATAAAGTTTGGGAAATTTTTTCTACTTCCTTAGCTTCTTTTTCTCCGTGAACCAAAGCAGTCACTTCAAAAGCCAAGATTTTTTGAGCTTCTCTTTTTTCTGGTTGCTCCTTTATTTTCCGAGCTAATTTTTCTATTTCTTCTTTAGGCGAAAAAGTAAAAAGTTTTAAATAATTAATAACATCGCTATCATCTACGTTCACCCAAAATTGATAAAATTGATAAGGAGAAGTTAATTGAGAATCCAACCAAATCGTCCCCACTTCCGTTTTACCAAACTTAGTTCCGTCGGCTTTTGTTACTAAAGGGATAGATAAGCCAAAGACTTCCTTGTTTAATTTCTTTTTTATGAGCTCTGCTCCAGCCGTAATATTTCCCCACTGATCACTGCCTCCAATTTGCAATTCACAATTATATTTCTGACACAAATAATAAAAATCAAACGCCTGAAGAATCATATAGCTGAACTCGGTAAAAGAGATTCCGCTTTCTAATCTATTTTTAATAGATTCTTTGGCTAACATATAAGGAACGGTGAAATATTTGCCGATGTCCCGCAAAAAATCAATGGTTTTTACCTTTCCCAACCATTCATAGTTATCAACAAAAAGAGCAGGATTTTTAGAAGCCCTAAAAATATTTTTAACTTGTTCCTGTATTCCTTTTTTCCATTTTTTCACGATAGCTAAAGAATTAAGAGGCCTTTCTGTTTTTTTCCCGCTCGGGTCGCCGATTAATCCAGTCCCGCCGCCAATTAAAATAATTGGCTGATGATTAGCCATTTGAAATCTTTTTAAAGTTATAAGAGGAAGCAGATTGCCAATATGTAAACTTTGAGCCGTAGGATCAAAACCGCAATAAAGCACCAACTTGCCTTTTTTCAGTCTTTTCTTCAAACCCTCTAAATTGATCGCCTGATTAATTAAACCCCGATATTTTAAATCTTCTAAAATATCCATAAAGATAGATTCTGGAATTTAGAATTTGAATTAGTATATCACATCTTGACTCTTAAATTCAAAAAGAAAAAGAATACAGACAAAAAAGGCAGAGAACCGTTGTAATCTTAACTCTATAAAAATTTTACTTAATTGGCAATAAAAATTTTGTTGGGATTTTGATCAGAATCTTTAGTAAAAGAAAGTCTGTTAGAACCTTCCTTGACCCCATATAAAATAATCATATAAGGGTTTTTGTTTTCTGTAAGTTTTTCTAACTCGGAATAAAAATTTTCTTTATTAGCTTCTAATAAAATCCCGCCGTTGGCAAATCTCGGATGATAAATTGACGGAATCTGCCACCTATAATGACCAATTGGCAAAACCTTGCCTTGATAAAGATAGCTGGTAGATATACCTTGTAATCTACCTCCGCTTCTTTTTTCTTCACTATTCCAAACTTCACCGTCGGCATTATAAAAATAAGCGCCTTCCAGATAATCCCAACCCACTTTTAAATAAAAAACAGGATTCAGCCAATTTTCCGGAGCTTTGCCTGTATTTACCAAATCAAACTCAAGATAAAGTTTTTCGTCTTCTCCAAAATACCAGCTTGGGTTTTGAATATAACTTGCCAGAATTGGCGGTGGTGGAGGAGGCGGTTTAAATATTAATTGTTTTATTTCCGATAAAGGCGAATATAAACCGACGAAATTCTTTGCTTTGATTGCAAAATAAAGAGTTGTTTCTGAGCTGACCGGCAAACCGAAATTATATAAGTTGTTAGCTGGCACTGAAATTTTAAATTTATTTTCTTCTTTGGAAAAAATTAATTCGTTTTTTATGCTTTGAAGCCCAGACCACTGCCAGCTGTTTTTTACTAAATTGTTATTTTCCAAAGTCTCGCCCGGGTTCTTAAAAACATAATGAATTTCATATTCAAAAGGATTATTTGCGTCATCGTTTTGACTTGGCAACCAAGAAAAATAAATAACGGGGGAGGTGCTAGTTGTTGAGTCAATTAATTCCGAATCGCTGAAACTCACCTCAAAATTTTCTACTTTTGCCGGCGGAGAATAAAATTTATTGGGATTAAAATAATATTTTGTCTTGTCAAAATTCACCAGACTTAAATATGAAGTATGGCTTTTATTATAGCCGTAAAAACCTATCGTTACATAGTCATTTTCAGAAAAAGAAAAATTGTCAGAAAAAGTGGTGCCTGCTACCTCAATCATAAAGTGGTTATTTTTAGGCAATTCGCTCCACCTATAAGATAAGCCCCGGGGTTCTCCTGGCGAGTGGCACCAGCTTTCGCTATTGGTAAAAACAACACTGCCTACAGCTCTTTTGCTGCCTTGGCAATTAGGATACTCTAATTTTAATCCTGAAACGCTCCCATCGAGCTCCCACATACCTTGATCACCTAAATAGGAAACTGGAAAATTGTTAGTCCCGGTTGCTTCTGATAAGTCTGAGCTCAAATAAAAAACCATAGCTGTAAAAATATTATTGGTATTTTCTGTCTCGGGAATAAAAGGATAATTATCAACATCAAATTCAACAACAATTCGGGAAGAATCTTTTTCAAAAGGATGCCAGGAAAAATTTTTAATATAGGAGAACTGAGGCGGCTTGGTGGTAGTGGTGGTTGAAGTAACTGGCAGAGAACACTCCTTTAAAAAATCTTGAGGGCTGGGACAATCTTGAATTTCAAAATCGTTAAAATTATTATCCGTGTCTATAAAGTCCCCGTCAATATACTTTCTTTGAAGGCTTTTGCCGGGATCTGGATTTAAAGCGCAATTTCCTTCGCAATCACTAACCTCACCATATCCAACTTTATCAACAACCTCGCCATTAGGATTTTTTAAAAAAATCGTATTATCATCGGTTAAAGAATAACTCTCCAGCCAAAAAGCGTCATAAGTTGAACTGGTAGGAGAAAGAATATTGCCTATGACAAAATAACTTTTGGGATTAATAATTTTTCCTTCTAATACTGATTTAGTAACCAAGCTATTAAAATCTGCCCCTTCTTTAGTTTTCTTTTGAATATACCAATTTGTTAAATCAATTGCCTGATTATTTGGATTATAAAGTTCTATAAACTCATCTTTGGCTATTTTATTTTCTTCGTCGTTTTTCCCAGCGACCTTAATTTCATTAATGAGAAGAGAAAGGTAAGTTGAAGGCGCGGTGGTGGTGGGAATAGTTGTCGGAGAAGTAGAGGTGGTGGCTGTATTCAAAACACCAGAAGAACCGCCAAAATCAGCAACCACATAACCATTGCTATTTTCTTGTTTGGGAGTACCGTTAATCAAAGTACTGGTTTGCCAAGTTAAATCTGCTTTTCTTTCCATAGTTCTTTTTGAATCATTGTCGCCAGTCGGCCAATCAGGATTCGCAAAAACCTCGTCTTGAAGCTGACAAAAACTATCAAAAAGCCTTAAACCCTCATTCTGGTTGGCTAAACTGCCAACATAAGTTAAATCAGCCAAGATATTGGGTACGGATTCCTCATTAGTCCTTTCCAAAAGTAAAAATTGTCCTGGCCCCAATTGAGTATTATTAGGAAAAATAATTTTTATCTGATCGCCTTGATCAATTAATTGCCAGTTAGAAAGATTAATTGTTTGGGAAGAAATATTTTTTAGTTCCAGCCATTCACCATTAGAATTATTGGTATTTCCCATCCAGGCAATCTCATTGATAATAACAGAATTTTTCCAAGGAGTTTGATTGACATTAAAAACGCACCAGTTAAAAGGTTTAGTAGTGGTAGTCGTTTTAGCAACAGGGACTGTAGTCGTTGTTGTTTTAACCTTGGCTGTTGTTGTCGTTGTGGTTTTTTGGACAGTGGTAGTGGTTAAAGATTTGGTGGGGCTTGCTGAAGTTTTAGTTGTCGTCACTGGAATTTTAGTAGTGGTTGTTTGAAAAATAGAAGTCGTTGACTGATTAATATCATCTTGACTGACGATTTGACCATCTTGAATAATATAATCCGGCTCTTTTTGAAAAATATTGACAATAAAGTCTTTAATCCCAGCCATCGCAGCAGTTAAAATATTCCTTTCGTTTTGAGCAACAAAATCTGGTTTAGCTTTCGCTTTTTCTGCTTCTTTAAAAAATAGATCAACTACTCCAGCTCCAACTAAAACTGTCCGCCGGGAAAGTCTTTCCCAATAATCCTTAAGAACCTGCTCATCGCTTAAAGTGTAAGAATTAAAGCCGCTTTGTATTCGCCAAGCGGCTTCTTTTTTGGCAAGATGAAATAATTTTCCTTCTTCGTCTTTCCCTGTTAAATAAAACCTTGTTATCCCGTCGCTGCCGATTTCAGGAACATCGGGTAATAAAACTTCTGGCTTTTGGTATTTGGCGCCAACAATAGTGTCAGGGCTATAAAAATAGCCATTGGAATAAAAAGCGACTTCGTTAAAATAATCATCAAGAGTGGGTTTTATAACTGGCGGATAACTTTTTACATTCTGATAAATTTTTGAATATAAATTTTTTTCTATGCTGGCGGCGTAATTTTCATAATAACTTGTAGCGTTATCTATAAAAAACAAGTGGACATTTTCTCTTGTGTGTTCCGGCACGCTCATATCTTGAATCAAGTGTAAAATGCGCCCTAAACTTTCAAAAGCTGTTATTCTATCCCCTTTAACATATTCGTAAATTGCTCTCTGCCAAGTAAAATTAGCTTGAGAAAAAACCGGACTTTTGGTAATTAAACCAACCGAAGCTAAATAAGCCGGGTCGTATAAAGCTTGGATAAAAGGATTTTGGGCCCAAGCTTTAGCGGTTAAAGCAGGGAAAAAATATTCTATGCCGCCAAATTGCCAAGTTTTATTATAAACCGGATCGTAAAAATGATTGACCGACCTTAAACCATTGTCTTCCTCTATGCTTCCTTTTTTTATTAATTCTTTTTCGGTTTCATTAATAAAGTTTTTTGGAAAATAAAAATTAAAAAAATCTATTGTAAGCTCAGTTAAATCAGGATGGGTTGTCTTCGCGTCATAACCAAAACTAATCAAAGGAATAAAAGAAAAGATTAAAACAAATAAAAAAACGGCGGGGCTTTTTTTCATATTTTAAATCTAAAAATTTTTTAAAATTCTGTAATTTTCCAAAGATCGCTAAGAGGTTTTTTCTCCACGCCAAAAGGGCTCTTAAGAAGCATAAGAGTGATTGAAGCCACAGAAACATTTTGACTGCTTACAATTTCTAAAGTATAAATTTCCTTTCCTTGGTATTTTCCTTTTTGATTCTCTGGCCTTAAAAGGTCAGCCATCATTTCATCCCACTTTCCATCGTCTTTTATGGCTTGAAACAATTTTTTATATTCGGCTTGCTTCTCTAAAACAAAATACTTGCTGGCTGAATCAATATCTTGCTTTTTTAGGGCTTCCAGAAACATCTGATAGGTTTCCTCTGGGGTTTTAGCGCCATAAGTATCTCCTTTATATTTTTCTTCTTCCTCTTGGATTTTTTTTTCTAAAACCTCTAAATCTTTTTTATACTGGCGAGCTTGGCGAATTTGAGGATTGAAATAAAAAAACAAACCACTAATACCTAAAGCTGATAAAATTAAAATTATTAAAGCAAGATAATATTTTTTTAACTTAAAAAAATGATTCATATTGGCGGGGCAAATAATATGATATTTTGGTTAGAACTTTTTTCCGAGTTCCGGGAAGAAAAAACGGTGGGGTAAACTTCCCGGAACTCGGAAAAAAGTTCTGTGAAGTAACAATCCCACCGTTTTGATTTTGTTTTTCTTGCTTATGCTTATAATATTACTCTTAATTTTTATTATGTCAAGAGGGTCAGTTTTTGATGCTTTTTTTATTCCCCTATTTTTGTTTCTTCTTTTTGCTGTTCCTCTTTTTTTTCTTCAGAGATTAACTCAGATTCTGTTTCTTTTAACAATTCTTCTCCGGTTTCAATTTTTTCTTCTGCTGGTTCTTGGGTCTTAATTTCTTTTATTTGTTCCTCCCCTTCTTTTTTATTTTTTTTCTTTCTGAGATTAATCGCTATTTTCTTATCTTTAATTATACCTGCTTTCACTAATAAATTATGGCAAGAATCAGATTGCCGCGCTCCTTGGCTAAGCCAATAAAGAATCCTCTCTTTATTAAGGTCAAATTTGTTTTTTCTTGGGTCCCACCAGCCTAAAATTTCTTTAGGTGTGCCTTTGGTGACAGCCATTCTTGAATCAACGGCTACCACCCGAAAAATTGAATCCCTCTTTTTTCCTTTTCTTTGAAAACGTAATATCAACATATGAATGTAAGTGGATAATAACAGAAACTTTATTTTATTTCAACCCCAAATACCCCCAATGCCCCTACAGAAAATTTTTAGTTTTAAAGCCATAGATTACTGCGTGTTCCCATATATTTCAACGAACCTCTATGCGTTTTAATATATTTCTATGCATCTCAATGCGTCTCTATTCACTTTTTAACTTTTGATTTTTATACATCCAAATTTTTTACTTTTTGGGCATAGGCCTGAATAAATTTTTTTCTTGGTAAAACTTCCTCTCCCATTAGAATATCAAATAATCTATCGGCTTCTTCAGCATCCTCTACCAATACCCGTTTTAAAATCCGATTTTTTGGGTCCATAGTTGTTTCCCACAACTGGTCCGGGTTCATTTCTCCCAAACCTTTATATCTTTGAATAGAAATTCCCTTTATTGATTCCTGAATTTCGTTTTCGGTTTCTTTGGAAATATCATCTACCGCTAAAACCGACTCTCCTTTGCCTTCAGCCACCACTTTTAATTTTCTTATTTTTGAAGTTTTCTCTTCCTTTGTCTCTCCTTTTAGTTTAGCTATTATCTCTTCTTTTTCCGCTTCTGTATAACAATGGTAAAAAACCTTGCCTTTTTGGATTCTGAAAAGCGGCGGCTGGGCAATATAAAGGTAGCCATTATCTATAATGGGACGAAAATAACGAAAAAAAAGAGTCAAAAGGAGCGTTCTGATATGAGAGCCATCAACATCGGCATCGGTCATTAATATAATCTTGTGGTATCTCAATTTATCAATATTGAAATCTTCGCTTATTGCCGCTCCTAATGCCACAATTAACGCTCTAATCTCCTCGGAGGCCATCATTTTGTCAAAACGGGCCTTCTCTACATTTAAAATTTTACCCCTTAAAGGAAGAATGGCCTGCGTATTTCTGTCTCTCCCGGATTTTGCGCTGCCGCCGGCGCTATCTCCTTCTACAATAAATAATTCCGAATCTTCAGCCCGACGGGAAATACAATCAGCCAACTTTCCGGGCAAAGCCAAACCTTCCAAAGCGCCTTTTCTTAAAATATTTTCTTTGGCTTTTTTGGCAGCTTGCCGGGCCCTCGCGCTAAGCAAACATTTTTCAATAATTCTTTTGGCCTCCTCTTTATTTGCTTCTAAAAATTCCTTAAACCCTTCACTGATAATTTTTTCTGTTATTGTCCTAACCTCAGGATTACCCAATTTGGCTTTTGTCTGGCCTTCAAATTGAGGTTCTCTTAACTTAACGCTTACTACCGCCACCAAACCCTCCCTTGTGTCTTCTCCAGAAAAACCAGCGTCTTCCTCTTTTAACATCTTGTTTTCTTTGGCGTAATCATTTAACACTCTGGTCAAAGCGGAGCGAAAACCGGTTAAATGCATTCCTCCCTCCGGAGTAAAAATATTATTGGCAAAAGACAATTCTGTGCTTTCCGTATCGTCAATGTAAAGCAAGGCTGCTTCCACTAAAATTTCTTCCTTCTCTTTGCTGATAAAAAATATCTTTTGGTTTAAACGGCTGTAATCGCGCGTCAAATACTGAACAAAGGCAACTACCCCGCTTTCAAAATGAAAAACATAAGAAGGAAAAGGAGTTTCTTCACGCCGATCAATTATTTTTAAAGTCACTCCGGGAACTAAGAAAGCCTGCTGGCGAAGATGTTCAATAATTCTTTTGGTCTCAAATTTAATCTCCTTGAAAATTTCCGGGTCCGGCTCAAAAATAATTTTTGTTCCAGAATTACTGCTTTTCCCAATTTTTTTCACCGGGGTTTTAGCTTTGCCTTGACTGTATTCTTGAGCGTATAAAAATCCATTGCGAGAGACTTCGGCCCGCAAAAACCTTGATAAAGCATTAACCACGGAAACGCCTACGCCATGAAGCCCACCAGCCACTTTATACGATTTTCCTCCAAATTTCCCGCCAGCATGCAAAGTGCACAAAACCGTTTCCAAAGCAGATTTTTTTGTTTTCGGGTGAAGGTCAACCGGAATTCCCCTGCCATCATCTTCAACCGCCACTTTAGTTTCATTCAAAATTTCTATAGTAATTTTCTTGGTATAGCCAGCCATTGCTTCATCAATTGAATTATCAACTACCTCCCAAATCAAGTGGTGCAAACCATCAAACCCGGTTGAACCAATATACATACCCGGCCTTCTTCTTACAGGCTCTAACCCTTCTAAAACATAAATATCTTTGGCGGTATAAGAATCAGTTTCGTTATTTTCGTTATTAATGATTCCTTCTGCTGATTTTTCTATTTTTTTTCGCTTCTCCTTATCTCCTTTTATTTTAACCATAATAGCCAATAAGAATTTAAAAAATTTTTATCTTATTTCCGCTCCAATTTTTTTTAACGCTTTGAAAATCTTCTCCATTTCTTTTTCTACTTCTTTGCTTTTTAAAGTATCGTCCTTTGACCTAAAAACCAAATGAAAAGACAGGCTTTTTTTATCAAAGGGCAAACCTTTTCCTTCATAAACATCAAATAAATCAACGTCTTCCAAATAATCAGGCGCAGCTTTTTGAATAATTTCCAAAATTTCATCAACTAAAAACTTTCTTTCTAAAAAGATGGAGATGTCTCTTATCACGGCCGGATATTTCGGCAAACTTTGGAATTCAATCTCTTCCCGAACCAAAACTATTAAATTTTCAAGATTTAGCTCCCAGAAAACCATCTCCTTCCCTTCTAAACCGTAACTTTTTATTAATTTTTCTTTTGGATAACCTAAAACCCCTAAAAACTTATCTCGGGAAAAAATCACTGCCCCTTCGCTTATTAGAGAGACATAATCTCCTTTCTCAGGACTTAAATTTTTAAAAGCATAATCATCTTTATCAATCCCCCAAGAATTAAATAATCCTTCTATTATCCCTTTGGTCTGATAAAAAATAGGTGTTTTGCCTTTTTCTCCTTTGGCTAAAATGCCGGAAAAAACAGGAATTTCTTTAAAAAAATCGTCCTCTTTAAAAAACTTTTTTCCAATTTCAAAAAAACCAAGTTCATCGGCAAAATTAAAATTATAATTAAGATTTTTCAAAAAACCAAGGAGCAAAGTCGGCCTAAGGAATTTAGCCAAATCGCTCGTGGGGTTTTCAATCTCTATTAATTTTTCCTTCCATTCTTCGGGTAAAAAAGTTTTATCTTGTTCCGAAATAAAAGAATAGTTATAAACTTCTTCTAAGTGATAACCCTCCAGCCAATCCTTAATTTTTTCTTTAAAAAACCAAAATTCATTCTCTTCCGGCAAACTTAAAAATTCTTTTGGCAAAAAAGAGGGAAGCTTATTGAAACCAAAAATTCTGGCTGCTTCTCCCATTACATCTTCTTTTGTTTTTATATCAATCCTAAAGTGAGGCGGAACCACTAAAAGATAATCGTTTTTCTTTTTGACGTCAAAACCTAAAAGTTCTAAATTTTTAACAATCCTATTAATTTTTATAGGCCAGCCTAAAAATTTTTCCCAGCTTTGGTTTCCAATCGGGATAAAAGATTTTTTTTTGCTGACGTCAAGGCTTTTTTTAGAAATGAAATTTTTCATAGCTTCTCCGCCTGCCAATTTTAATATTAACTCTGCCAACCCATTAATTGCATACTCTGCCAAATCAAGATCAAGGCCTCTTTCAAAACGCCAAGAAGCGTCTGTTGAAAGTCCTAATTTTTTTGACGTCTGCCTGATGGACGAACTCTTAAAATTAGCGCTTTCCAAAATAATATTTTTTGTTGCTTTTGTTACTTCTGCTTTTTCCCCGCCTTTTATTCCTGCCAAAGCCAAAGGACTGACTTCATCTGCCACCACCATCGCGCTTTCATCTAAAAGATAATCTTTATTTTCTAAGGTTGTTATTTTTTCTCCTTTTTTTGCCTGTCTGATAATTATAGTTTTTTTCTTTTTTCCAAAACTTACTTTATCAAAATCAAAAATATGAAGCGGCTGGCCCGTCAAAAGCATTACATAATTAGCCGCATCAACTACATTATTGATTGGTCTGATGCCGCAATCTTCAAGTCTTTCTTTTAACCATTTTGGCGACTCGTCTACTAGTATGTCTAATATAACCCTAGCTAAATAAAGCTGGCATTCTTTGTTTTTTATTTTTATTTCCAAAAAATTATTTATTTTGTTTTTTCCTTCCTTAAATGAAATTTTTGGATAATAAAAACGCTTCCCGCAAATGGCGGAAATTTCTCTTGCCAAACCTAAATGACAAGAAGCATCTGCTGCCCGATTAGGAAGAATATCAATTTCTAAAATCGGCCTTTTATTCTTTCTCTCCACTTGAGTCTCAGCAAAAAACATTGTTAAAAGACCTGCCAGCTCTTCAGGCGATTCTTTAAAATTCAATATGTCTTTTAACCATTGATAAGAAAATTTCATAGGAATCAACGAATTACAAATTTAATTTTGTTCCTGCTCAGCCTTCTCCGCCAGCTGGTAAAGCAAGTTGGCGCATCCCCTTCGCAGACAAAACCCTTTAAAATTGTTTTAAAAACCTGATGTCAGAATTGAAAAACATTCTAATATCGCAAATCCCGTATTTAATTATTGCTATTCTTTCTATGCCTAAGCCAAAAGCAAAACCTTGCCAACGATTGGCTTCATAACCAACTCTTTTAAAGAGTTCCGGATGAACCATTCCTGCTCCCATAATTTCCAGCCATTCATCCTTCAATTTTGATTTTTGATTTTTGAATTTTGAATTTATCTTGATATCTACTTCAATTCCCGGACTAACAAAAGGAAAATAACTCGGCCGAAAACGAACTAAAACCTTGTTTTTAAAAATGTCCTTAATTATTGTCTCAATTACAGCTTTAAAATTCGCTAAACTTATATTTTCTCCAACCATTAATCCTTCTATTTGATGAAACTGAATTTCATGAGAAGCATCAGTTGCCTCATGCCGATAACATCTGCCCGGCGCAATAATTCTAAAGGGCGGCTGATGAGTTTCCATATATCTAATCTGAACAGGGCTGGTATGAGTTCTTAATAATAATTTTGACTTTTGATTTTTGGTTTTTGGCTTTATCCATAACGTATCCCACATTTCCCGGGCTGGATGACCCGGGGGGATGTTTAAGGCATCGAAATTATAATACTCCGTTTCTATCTCCGGGCCTTCAACTATTTCAAAACCTGTTTTTTCAAAAGACCTGATAATCTTTCTTGCCATTGTGGTTAAAGGATGAAGATGGCCTTGAGAAATCTTCTCGCCGGGTCGAGTAAAATCAAAAAAATCAAAGTCAATTTTTGGCTTAAAATTTATTTCCAAATCAGTTTGTTTCTGTTTAAAAAGATGAAGCAAAGATTCCTTTATTTTATTGGCTTCTTTGCCTTTCTCTTTTTTTTCTTCAGGAGAAAAAGAAGAAAGCTCTTTAAAAAATAAAGAAATGGCGCTTTTCCGGCCAAGATATTTTACGCGCCAGTTTTCCAAATCATTTTGATTCTTAATTGAATCGGCGTCTGCCTGAGCTTGTTGAAAAATTGTTTTTAATTCCATTTTTAATTAATCGCGGAGTATTTTTAATTCTAACTCATAAAGCCTTCTTTTTCAAGATTGGTTATCTAAGAATTTTTCAGTTGTTTATTTTTAAAATCGCAGGCTCTTGGTTTAATTAAGAAAAATATAAATTATAATATAAATTTGCTAAAAGCAGAAAAAAATTATACAATAAAGTAATTTGTCTAAATTTTTAAACCAAAAACGTAGAAAATTTAGCAGCAAAGCCTTACCCGGCACATAACTTTATGTATGATGTTTATATCCTGAAGAATCATAGTAAAGCTGAAATATATAATTGAAAGAACGATTAAATATGGTTTGTAAAGTTATGTGCCGGGTGCTCAAGGTGATAGTAACCCAGCCCTTTGCGCTGGAATATAAAACTATCATAGATATAAATAAAATTAATAAACAAATAAATAATTATCCGGTTCTTCAAAGGGCTGGGTTTATCGCATTGATATGTCTGGTCATTCGAAATGGGCAAAAGTAAAATATCAAAAAGCTGTTAACGACCCTAAAAAAGGCAAAGCTTTTTCAAAGCTATCTGCTTTAATTTCTATTGCCGCAAGAGATGGAAAAGATATAGAAACTAATTCTAAATTAAGGGTCGCCGTGGAAAAAGCCAAAGAATTGGGAATGCCCAAAGATAATATTGAAAAAGCCATAAAAAGAGGTGCTGGAGAATTAAAAGAAGAAAAAAACTTGGAAGAATTATTCTGTGAAGCTTATGGTCCGGGAGGTTCTGCCCTTTTAATTCATGCTATCACTGATAATAAAAATAGAACTTTGGCCGAGCTTCGCCATTTACTTCAAACTTACGAATCAAAAATGGCTGAAACTGGCAGCGTCAGGTGGATGTTTAAAGAAGTGGGGGTAATCTTTTTCCCGAAAACAAACTGGAATGACGATTTCTCCTTAAAAATTATTGAAAAAGGAGCTGAAGAAATCAAGGAAAAAGAGGAAGAAATAATTGTTTATACCTCTCCCCAAAACCTTCTTCCTTTAAAAAAATTTATTGAAGAGCTTTTGCCCGATACTCAAATAACAGCAGAATTTGATTTTATTTCCCAACAACCTCTCATCCTTTCCGAAACAGATAAAACTCAAATTGAAAAACTTTTTGAAGCTTTAGAAGATCATAGTGATATTGAAGGAGTTTATTCAAATGTTGAATAGTTGAATAAACAAAAGAGATAAAAATACCAAAAAAATAAATAATAAATATTGATCAAATGTTAATATTGGGCATTGATCCCGGAACAACAAGAATTGGTTGGGCAATTTTAAAAGCCAATAATAAAGATGTATACCCTCTTGATTATGGTTGCTGGGAGATTTCAGAAAAAAAACAAGGCCAAAGATTGGAAAAAATAGCTAAAAATCTTCTTGCTCTTATAAAAAAATATCAACCGGAAATAATGATGATTGAGAAAATATTTTTCTTTAAGAACGCCAAAACCGCTATGAGCATCAGCGAAGCCAAAGGGGTAATAATTTATATTGTCCAAAAAAAACGTTTGCCTTATATTGAATTAACTCCTTTAGAAATAAAGCAAAATTTAGTTGGTTATGGCCGAGCCACTAAAAAAGACGTTCAAAAAACTATCCAGTGTTTTTTCTCTTTAGATAAACTCCCAAAACCTGACGATATTGCCGATGCTTTGGCAGTAGCTTTAGCCGGTTTTAATAAAACTAGAATAAACAAGCATGACAGGAAAAACTAAAAAAGTATTTCTTGCTTTTATTATTTTGTTTCTTTTAACTCTTGTTGCCGGCATTGGAGCATTTTTTTTTCTTTCCAAAGGTTTGCCAGACCCACGCACTTTTAACGAAAGAGTTGTCGCCCAATCAACAAAAATTTACGACCGAACAGGAAAAATTCTCCTTTATGAAATGCATGGCGGAGAAAAAAGAACTGTAGTGTCTTTGAATGAAATTTCCCCTTATGTTATTAAATGTGTCCTTGCCGCGGAAGACGATACTTTCTATCAACATAAAGGTTTTGTTTTAAAAGGAATGGCTCGGGCTTTTATTAAAAATTTGCTCAACCCGAAAGAACTGCAAGGCGGCTCCACTATTACCCAGCAATTAGCCAGAAACGCTTTTTTAACTTCCCAAAAAAGCGTCATTAGAAAAATCAAAGAAGCAATTTTAACTGTTAAAATTGAACAAAATTACGACAAAGACCAGATTCTTGAAATGTATTTAAACCAAATTAATTTTGGCCATAATAATTACGGCATTGAGAATGCCAGTAATTTTTATTTTAATAAGAGCGCTAAAGACCTTACTTTGGCAGAGGCCGCCTATCTTATCAGCTTGATCCAATCGCCAAATTATCTTTCTCCTTACGGCAATCACCTTGATGAATTGGAAGCCAGAAAAAATTGGGTGCTCAGCCGCTTGGAAAAATTAAATTATTATCCAAAAAACCAAGTCGCCGAAGCCAGGCAAGAAAAAGTCAATTTTGCTTTACAAAACTTGGGTCTTAAAGCCCCTCATTTTGTTATGTATGTCCGCGATATCCTTTACAAAAAATTTTCCGAAGAAGAACTGGAAAATGGCGGCTATACTATTATCACCACTTTAGATATGAGGCTTCAGGAATTAGCCGAAAAAGTAATAGAAAAATATGGTGATTTCAATGAAAAAAAAGTTGGCGCCAAAAACTTAGCTCTTTTGGCTCAAGATCCGAAAACCGGTCAAATTTTGGCAATGGTTGGTTCAAGAGATTATTGGAATATGGAAGCCGAAGGCAATGTCAATGCCACTTTAAGCATCAGGCAACCCGGCTCTTCTTTTAAACCCATTGTTTACGCTACTGCTTTTAAAAAGGGATTTCTCCCTGAGAGCGTTATTTTTGATGTAGCTTTAAATGGCGTAGCCGCTAATTTTTCTACTGATCCCAATAATCCATATTTTGTCAGAAATTATGATGAAAAAACCAGAGGCCCTGTTACTTTCAGACAAGCTTTGGCCCAGTCTTTGAATATTCCTTCAGTCAAAGTCCTTTATTTAGCCGGCATAAAAGAGAGCATCCAAACTGCCAAAGATTTAGGCATTACTACTTTAAACGAACCGCCAAGCCATTATGGCTTAAGTCTGGTTTTGGGCGGAGGAGGAGTAAAGCTTATTGAAATGGTTAATGCTTATTCAGTTTTCAGCCAAGAAGGAGTTTATCACCCTCAAAACACTATTTTGCAAATTAAAGACAGCAATGGCAAAAATTTAGAAGAATTTAAAATAGAAGAAAAGAAAGTTTTAGATCCCCAAATTGCCCGCCTCATTAACAGCATTCTTTCCGATAATGCCAGCCGCGCCCCTACTTTTGGCTGGAATAATCCTTTGTATTTTCAAAATTTTCAAGCAGCGGCAAAAACCGGCACTGACTCAGAATATCGGGATGCCTGGACCCTCGGTTATACCACCAGCTTAACTAGCGGAGTTTGGGCTGGAAACAATGATCGTTCGCCGGTAGCTGAAAGCGGAGCGCCCGGATCAATGGTTGCCGCCCCTTGTTGGCACGAATTTATGGAAAAAGCCAGCCAGTATTATCCACCAGAAAACTTTGTTGAACCCCTGCCTTATGATCCCAAAAGCATTAATATTCCTATGGTTAACGGCGACTATGTAAATGTTAAAAAATATAAAAACAACAATACTGGAGAAATAAAAGAATTTAAAGAAATCCATAATATTCTTTATTATATTGATAAAAACAATATTTTTGGTCAAACGCCGATAGAGCCATCTCTTGACTCCCAGTTTTGGAATTGGGAAATTCCTGTGCTTCTTTGGGCCCAGCAAAATATTCCTAATTTCAACCAAGAATTCAATCAACTGCCCTCAAGTGAATATACTCCTTTAAATGAAAACCAAAAAGATGTTGTGATTGAATTTCCTGATACTCCGAAAATAGAATTTTTAAATCCCGCGAATGGAAATTTTATTTCCGGTGATTTCAATTTAGAAGTTTCTATTAACACTCCCTTGGCTCTAAATAAAACCGAAGTTTACTTAAATAAAAAATTTATCGGCAATCTTTTGCCTGACAGCGCCGGTCATTATTATTTAACCATAAAATTCGCTGATCTTGATGACCAAAATGAAATAAAAATAGAAGCTGAGGACAGCCTTAACCAAAAATCATCCGCTTCAATTATTATTTTTAAACAACTTTGATTTTTGAATTTCTTTTTCCTGATGTTTAAAACAACGTATCTCAATGTATTTCCATGTATTTCTATTGTATTTTGAATATTGAAAATTTATTTGAATATTATTCTTTTTATTTTTCTTGATATTTTTTCCTCTAAATACTTCTTAATCTCTCCCTCTCTCCACCTTAGCTCTGAAGTAATTATGCCCTTGGCGCACTCCACTATTAAATTTCCTTGGCAGAAATTAACCGCTTTGGCTAAATTCTCGTAATCTTTTTTTTCTTGAAAATATTGGTTGGCCAAATTTATTATTTGGCGTTTTTCTAATTGGCCGCTTAAATTCTTTTTAGCCAACCAAGCGGCCAATTCTTTTTTTATTCCGCTAAAAGCCATAATTTTGCTAAACTTTTATTGGCATCAAAATATAGATAAAACTGTTATCGTTTTTACCTTTTACCAAACCCGGATTTAATTCATTGTTTAAATTTATTATCACCATCTCTTCTCTAATGGAATTCAAGCTGTCTAAAATAAACCGATAATTAAAATTTATTTCTAAATTTTTACCTTTGATTTCCAAAGGATTGATGGTTGCGTGGCTTTTTCCTAAAGAAATATCTTGAGCTTCAATAACAACTTCTTTTTTATCAGGACTGATATTGAAATGAATATCATTTATTCTGCCGCTAAAAAGACCAACAACTTTAACCGCTTCCAGCAAATCCTTTTTGTCAAAAATAATATTTATTTCAAAATTTTTAGGAATAATGGAAGCGTATTTAGGATACTCGGCATTAATCAATCTGGAAATTAATCTAATGTTTTCAGTGGAAAATTGGACTTGGTTTATCTCTGGATTAATTTTTATTTTTGTTGAATCTTCCTCTATTTGTTCTTGAATAATTCTCAATAATTCCTGACTGGACCTCAAAGGAATAATTATTTCCAGATCTTCTTTTATATTAGTTTTAAATTTATCATTAAAGATTGTTTTTTCCGCCAATCTAAAGCTATCAGTCCCGACTATTTTTAAAATACCATTTTCTAATTTCAATAAAACTCCGTTAAGTTCCGGTTTTAAAGAAGAATAACTAATGCTGGGAATTATTTGTTCTAAAGCTTCTTCTAAATCATTTTTTTCTAATTCTATAAATTTTTCCGTTTTTATTTCAGGTATGATTGGAAAATCTTCTGGATTCATTCCTTGAAAAACACTGTTATATTTTCCTCCGAATACCGATAAAGTGTTATCTTTTTTTTCTAAAGAAATTTTTTCTTCCGGTAAATTATTAAGAAAAGCGGAAAAAGTTTTTGCCGGCAAAACAAATTTTCCTTCTTTTTCTGTTTTCCCGGTAATAGTTATTTCAATGCCTAATTCTAAATCTGTAGCTAAAAGATGAATTTTGTTTTTATTGGTTTCTAACAATAAATTATTTAAAATAGGCAGAGTTAAATTTTTCCCTGTAATTCTTTCGGCAAGATTAACCGCCTTTTTTAAATTTTCTGTTAAGGCTATAAATTTCATATTAATAATTTATTTATTTATTATTATAATAATATAATTGTTATTATTATTATTATTAAGGAAGAAATTTTTGGGGATAAAGACTGTTTGTTTTTTTAATCCAATCTTTTTGAAGGTTTTATAAGGGAATATAATGGGGATAATAATTGGATAATAATAGATTAATTAGTTGAAAAGATGTTTATTCTTTAATTCTTTTTTAACTCTTTATTTTTTTACACCAATTTTCCTCAATTTTTTCCCCAATTTTTTTAGTCTTTATTTTCCTTGCTCCACTATTTATCCACTTATTGATTATACAGGATTTCTCTTAAAAGGATTACTTCCTGAGAAAAAACGGGGTTTTTTTCTATTTCTTCGCTTATTTTTTTACAGGCATAAATTACTGTGGTGTGATCTCTATTTCCTAATTTTTCGGCAATATTTGTGTAGGAATATCTTAATTCTTCTCTTAATAAGTACATTGCTATTTGGCGGGGTTTAACCAATTCCTTTTTTCTTGAATGACCAAGAATATCGCTTTCATCTAAATCATAAAAAACCGCTACTTTTTTGATTACATCTTTTGCCGGAATGTATTGGTTTGATTTTTTTAGAACTACGGATAAAGCTTTTTTTACTTCTTCAAGAGAAAGAGGGGAATTTTTTAATCTGGCATGAGCTACAATTCTGTTATAGGCTCCTTCCAGTTCCCTGATATTTTTCGGTATGACTTCAGCTATATAATGCAGAATTTCTTCGTTGATTAAGTTTTCTATCCCTTGGTTTTTCGATTTTAAAATAGCTAATCGGGTTTCAAAATTCGGATAACCTATATCAGCAATCATACCACCTTCAAATCTTGACCTTAATCTTTCTTCAATGGAAGGAATGGCTTTTGGCGGCCTATCAGAAGTAAAAACTATTTGTTTGTTTCTTTCATATAAGGTATTAAAGGTATGGAAGAGTTCTTCTTGGGTTTTGTCTTTGCCGGCAATAAATTGAACATCATCAATTAAAAGGAGGTCTAAATTTCTGAATCCTTTTTTAAAGTCATCCATTTTCTGGTTTCTAATAGCGTTAACTAAATCATCAGTAAAACGTTCGGAAGGAACATACTTTATTTTTATTTTTTTCTTTTCTTTTTTAAACTCATTGCCGATAGCTTGGAGCAAATGAGTTTTACCCAAGCCTACACCGCCGTAAATAAAAAGAGGATTATATTTTTTGCCAAGATTTTCTGTTACAGCTAAGGCTGCCGCATGGGCCAATTCATTATTAGTTCCTACAACAAAATTTTCAAAACTATATTTCGGATTGAGATTTGTTTCCGGATCAATATTAAACTCAGAAAAATTTAATTGTTCATCAAGCTCTTGAGAAAATTCCTGAGACGGAGAAAAAGATAAAGAATTTTTTCTCTTTTTAATTTTAATTTTTTCTAAAGAATTTCTATCGGAATTAACTTGATATTTTATTGTTTTAATTTTAGGGTTTAAATTATACAAAGCTCTTAAAATCTCTTTATGATATTTGTTTTCAAGCCATTCCTTGGCAAAACTGGAAGGTACAGCCAGCAGGACAGAATCTTCTTTTGCGTCAATAATAAAAGTATCCTTAAACCAAGTTAAGTAATTAGCTTTTGAGATATTCAGTTTTATTTCTCCTAAAACCGCTTCCCAAAGCTCCTTATAGTCCATACTGCTTTTATAAAATTATACTCTATGTTAGAGATTTTTTAAAGGATTTTTATCCGACTAAGCCTATTATAGAAACAAAGGATTACTTCTTCAAGAAAAAATATCACTTTCGTGGATAAACTGTTGATAATTTGTGAATTTGCCGATATTAAGAAGATTTTTAATTTGACTCAAAATAACTAATAAATTATACTCTAAAGAGCTAAAAACATTTAATAGATAAAAATAAAATGAGTATTACTTATCATCCCAAAAAGAAAAAAAGAGCAAGAACTCATGGTTTTTTAAAAAGAAAATCCTCTCCTACCGGGAAAAGAATTCTTGCCGCCAGAAGAAGAAAAGGAAAAAAGAAATTAGCTCCTTGATTTTTAAAAATTAATGTTTAGAAAAAAAAACAAACTCCCGTCTTTTCTTTTTCCAAGGGTTTTAAAAGATGGAGAGAAAAAGGAAAATAATTATTTTAAAATTGTTTTTAAAAAAAACGATTTTTCTTTCCCGAGAGTTGGCATTATTGTAAGTTCAAAGATTTCTAAACTGGCAGTCAAAAGAAACCTTTTAAAAAGAAGAATAAGAAATATTATTAAAGAGTTTCTTCCTTTATTCTCTTCTAACTGGGATATAATCATTATTGCTAAAAAAGATTTATTATCCCTTAGTTATTCTCAAGAAAGGGAGGAATTGAAAAAAATTTTAAGTAGAATTTTAAAATTAAAATGACTTTTAGCCAATTAATTTTTTTCCAACCGCTTTTTAATTTTTTAGCTTTTTTAATTAGAATTTTTGGAGGCAGCTTGGGCTGGGCAGTAATTGTTTTATCCGTTCTTATCCGTTTTGCTTTTTGGCCTTGGAACAAAAAAACAATGATTGACCAAAGAAAAATGGTAAAAATCCAGCCCAAAATTAATGCGCTTCAAAAAGAATTTTCCAAAGATCCGCTTAAAGCCAACAAAGAAGTAATGAGAGTCTTTAAAGAGGAAAAGATTAATCCTTATAATTCTTTTATTTTTATTTTTGCCCAACTGATAATTTTTATCGCCCTTTTCTCTTTTTTCAGCCAAATTGTAACAAGCGATTGGAGCGTCCATCTTTATTCTTTTATGCCCTTTCCAGACAAAGTTAATTATTTGTTCTTAGGTTTTTTTGACCTAAGACAGCCGAGCTTGTTTTTGGCGGTATTTTCCGCTATTTTAAACGCAATTTTAACTTTTCTTCAGCCCAGTCAAGGCCAAAACAAAATAATGTTTCTCGGCTTGCCTTTTATTATTTTATTATTTTACAAAAATTTTCCCTCGGTGGTTATTCTTTATTGGGTGGGTTTTTCTTTAATCAGCATTGTTCAGGAATACAGCTTGAAAAAATATTTTTTAAAACTTCAAACGGAAAAACAAATCAGCCAACAAAAATCGCAAACTTAAAAGAAAAGCTTATTTAGTTTATTTTCAGTTCATTTTTTAAATTATGGAAATTCTGCCGATTAAAAATTTTTTGGAGGAGATATTAAAAACCGCTGGTTTTTCCGGCTGGGAAATTAATATTCAGGAAAATCAAGAAGCCCATCTTATTAAGTTTCTCCTGAAAAATGAAATCAAAGACGACTCCAGCCGTTTACTGATTGGCAGAGAAGGGGAAAATTTATTTGCCTTGGAATACGTGATTAATATTTTTGCTAGAAAACATTATCCCAATGACCTTAGAAGAATTATTTTAGATATTAACAATTATCGGGTAATCCAAGAAGAGAAACTAAGAGATTTAGCTCAAAAATTAGCCAGAAAAGTGGCTTTTACCAAAGAGCCGATAGAACTTCCGCCGATGAAAGCCAGCGAAAGAAGAATTATTCATTTAGAGATTGCTTTAAGAAGCGACGTTGTTACTGAAAGCATTGGTGAAGGCAGAGAGCGCAGGGTGATGATTAAACCCCGAGAAGTATGATTTATGATATATTTAGAATGCGCCACCCTGCATGCTAGCCTGATCCTTGGGTTGGCGGGTACCAATGATAACCTTCTTGAGTTTCACTAACTCCTTGATAGGAGCCATGCCCAGTGGCAGTGGGTAAAGCTACATGCAAATGGTTTCCTTCATCTAAAACATATAAGCCAGCGTTAGTAAATTCTTCTATGAGTTTTTTGTTATCACTGGGGCTTCCAGAAACAGAATCAATGTCTACACAGGTGCCGTAATAATGACAATCACCAGTTGGTCGGACATTGTGAGTAGTAAGACAAGGTATATTACTATTAATACAAGCATCATGAACATGCCAAGCTGGGTTTATGTTTTTGAGAGAATTTAATTTATCAGCTAAGCTACTATCCAAAAAAACAGGTGAATTAGAAGGGATTCCTAATGTTGCGTAATCTAAAGGGATTCCCATCGCTTTGATATTTACTAAATTCCCCGCCGGAGGTTGTCCAGCAGGAGGCGCTTGAGCAGGAGGCGCTTGAGCAGGAGGAGCAGCAGTTGGTTGAGCGGAAATTTCAGTTTTTAAAATATCTGGATTTATAGTGTTAAGGATAATATAAAAAGCAAACAATAATAATAAACCAATAACAGCGCTGGTAATTCTTTCCTGCGCTTCTTTTTGTTTATTGGCGTTGCCGCCAGCTGTCAGGTATTGGAAACCAGCATAAGTAATCATAGCAAAAACTAATAACCCGGAAATCCTTAAAGCCACTTTTATAAAATAAGCAACTAAAGCAGGGACCCCTCCCTCCCCTAAAGGCAAAGAGCCCTCAGGTTTTACTAAACCCGGAAGACCAACCTCCCAAACATAATCTTTAAATTCCGGAATTTCTGTTTTTTGGGAATTGCTAAGTCCTATTTGAACACCTATACTCATATCAAGCATACGGCTTCCATAAGAAAGAAGAAAATTATCAAAAGACATCTGTTCGGCTAAACCTAAATCTTTAAAAAATTGCATTGCCGCCTGAATTCCTCCCAATTCTTTTAGAGCAGCGGCTTTAATACTATTTATTACTTCAGGAGGGAGTGAATTAATAAGTGCTTGAGGTGTAATATTGGACCCCCCTGAAGTTCCCTCAGATGTATTATTAGTTGTATTAGACACATTATTAGAACTGCCGCAATCGCTATCATTTGTGCAATTGCTTCTGCTTTGGCAGTTAGGATCAGATGAAGATTGGGTAGCGCAAAAAACTTTGCCAGTAAGATTGTTTTGGCTGCATATTTTATATTTACAGGTTTTGTTGTTGTTTGAAGAAGGTTTGTCAGTAGTAGGCGGATTATTCGTCGCAGGAGGAGTAGGTTGCAATGGTAAAGGGCAAAAACCACCCGAACACGACGCATTTGTAATCTTAATTTCTAAATTTAATCCCATAAAAAACCCTAAAATTATTATTGGCAAGAAGATAAAAAGTATTTTAAAAATATTTTTTTTCATTTATTGTTTATTATATTTATTTTTTAATGTTTTTTGGCGAAATTTTTGGAACAATTTTTGCTATTTTTTTTGCTTTTGGCGATTTTTCAACTAAGTAAGTGCCAATTACAGCAATAGTGGTTATTGGCAGAACGCTTACTAGAGGGACGAGATCTATTATATAAACTATAAAAGCCCAAGATGGGCCAATCCCTATTATATAAATTATAGCAAAAATTATCGCTGTCAGAGGAAGGCAAATAAGCCAAGAAAATAAACCAACGATAGGTATTAAACCGATAACAAATTCCAGCCCGTCTTTGATTAGAGCTAAAATTAATAAAAAAATAAATATGGTAAAATTCATTTTATTCTTCAATCTCTCCCCTCCTTTCTTTTTTTAAAGTCAAAAGTTGGGCGGGGTTGGAAGTAATGATTTGGTCTTCGGCGTAAGAAGCAAGAATTTGGATGGCGACATGTTTGTCTTCTACGGAAAAAAGTCCGGTTCCTACTGAAGCTTGGAGAAGCAGGGTTTTTTCCTGTTCAGTAAGCTTGAAAGCTTTGCCGAGAGTTTCAATATTGGCTGGCGATTGTCTTAATAAAATCGAAGCGGAAGAATTGGTAATTAAGGGTTTGCCATAAGGAGAGTTTAAAGCGTCTTCAATATCCTGAGTGATAAAAGTAATTCCCAGATAATATTTTCTCGCTCTTTTTACCAAGCTAAAAAGAAAAGCGGCGCTTTCTTCATGTTTTAAAAGCCACCAGCCCTCGTCAACTATAACCAGTCTTTTTTTTATATCTTTTTTTATTGAAGTCCAGATATAATTTAAAACAATGTACATCGCCAGCGGCCTTAATTCTTCCTGCAGTTCTCTAATGCCGAAAATTACCAGCCGATTGGTGATATTAATGTTTGATTGCTGGTTCAAAAAACCTTCATAAGTGCCTTTGGTGAACTTATAAAGTTTAGCTGACAGGTCTTCGCCTCCCTCAGTATTTTTTAAAACAGTTTCCAAATCTTCTATTAAAGGAGGAGTTTTTCTTTCATTAAGGTTTTCTGGAAAAATATCCCGGCTGGCATAAGTTTGAGTGATAGCCCGGTCAAGGATTATTTCTTCCTGCGGAGAAATTTCTCCCATCATTAACTTGATTAAGCCAACAAGGTTTAAAATGTGATTTCGGAAAACTTCTTCCGCCGTCTCCTCTTCTTTTAAAAACGGAGGCAGTTCAAAGGGATTGATATGGTCCTCAGAGCCAATGGCAATTTTGAAATAACTGCCTCCTAAAGAATCCGCTAAATACTCATATTCATATTCGGGGTCAATAATTAAAACATCGGTTCCTATTAACAGCGACCTTAAGATTTCCAATTTAACAGCATAGCTTTTTCCAGCCCCGGTTTGGGCAAAAATCGTCATATTGGCATTTGGTAAAGAAAAACGGTCAAAAATAACTAAACTGTTGTTGTGTTGATTAATGCCATATAAAATTCCTTTTCCTTCAGAAAGGTCAAGGGAAGAAAAAGGAAAGAGAGTTGAAGCCGGCCGGGAATTTAAAGGCTGGGTTAAAAGAAGCCGGTCCAATCCCAAAGGCAAAGACGATTCTAAGCCTTCAAATTCTCTAAAGACTGTTGCTTTTGCATAAATCAATTGTTGTTCCAAGACATTATTAATTTTGCTTTCTATTTTTCCCAATTCTTCTTTACTTTCGGCAAAAAATGTTATATAAACTCCAACATCAAAAACTCTTTCGCTTCCCTGCTGAATTAGGTCTCTTAATTCTTCAATATTTTTTAAAGCAGCTTCAAGCAGAGGGTTTCTGACTAATCCTCTTTCCGCTTCAATATTTATCTGGGCTTGGACCTCAGCTGATTTTTTTCTTAAGTTTCTTAAAATTTTACTAATATCTATAGGATGGAAGAAAATAGAAATATCAAAAGCCTCGTCGGTATTAACCACAGGGTTAAACCAGTTAGGAGAAAGAAAATTAGGGTAAGTTAAAATAAAAAGAGTTGAGCAATATTTGTTTCCTAACTTTAAAAAAGTAGGGTTTATTTCGAGTCCTGCCGGAGCAATCAAATCCTGAAGACTGGTTGCTGCCTGCCTTTGAATCGCCGTTTGGTTTCTGTCTCTTTTTTTAAAAGGATTAAAATTAAAAGCCATATTTGTTAATTGAAAGCTTCGGGAATATTTAAAGACTCCCTTTCAAAAGTTTCCGGATTATAAAGATTATAGAACAATTCTACAATTTCTTTGGTGGTTAAAGGGTAAGCTGACAAGCCGATTCTTGAAAGATTGGTAATAGTATTATTTTGCCTAATCATTAACTGTTGGTAATATTGTTCAAAATCCTGACTATTCAAAGGGTTGTCAAAAGAAAAAGCTTGTCTTTGCAGGTTGAATAAGTTTTTAAAAGCGTCTAAAATCTGGCCGAAGGAATTTTTTGCTTTAAGGACAACTGGGTCATAGGGAATTACTAAATAAAACTTTTTTTTCATAATATTATTTTCAGAAACTAATCCTTTAATAAAAGCGTAATAATCATCTCCTTGCATCTTTAGAAGCTCATTGCTTTCATTGTTTATTTTTTCTTGGATAAAATTTAAATAATTTTCTATATTAACTCTGCGAGAATGGACGACAACCTCCAAAGGGAAATCAAGATAGTTTAACAAATTCCTCCAACTGACAATAATAGATTCCTGTTCTTCATTTGATTTTAAAGCGATATTTATTCCGGAGACGTTTAAAATTGAACGGAGAGAGCCGTTTTTTAAAATAATCACTCCTTTCCTGACGCTTTTTATAGATATTAAGGATTGACTGCTGAAAGCTTCTTTTTCCATTTATTTATCAAGGATTTGAGTTAATTGGTTTAAAGTTTCTTTATTTAATTCCTTTTTTTCGGCTTTTTTAATAATCTGCGGTTTTTTCTCTTCTGACGATTCAAAACCAGAAGCAGGAATTTTTTCTTTTTTCCAGAAATAATATTTAGGCAGCCAGATATGCCTGATAAAAAAAGGGGCAACAGAATAAAAAGGAACGCCGCCAACTTGTCCAAAAGCAAAAACAAATCCTAAGGGGCCAAAGATAAAAGCCAAAATTAGCCAGAGCCAAAATTCCAAAGTAAAAAAAAGAACAACTAAAAATCCCCCAATGCCTAAAAGAATAAAGAGCTGGGTAAAATTAACTAAGCCGATTAATTTTGTTTCTTCTCTGATAAATTGCGGAACTTCGTAATTCATAATTTATTCCAAAAATAAAAATATTCTTTTATGTTTCCCCAAAAGGATTTTTTGGTTGATTAACTATATAAGGTTTTGGTTCGTCTGACTTTGGTTTTTCTTTCTGCTCTTCTTTGGGCTGATCTTTTAATTGAACATCAAAAATATAAGGTTTTTTTAAAGGTTCTTTTGAGATTTTTTCTTCATTTTTAAATTCTTGTCCTTCGCCAAAAAGCACTTCCGAAGGTTCAAAACTTTCAATTTTTTTTTCGCTTTTTTCTTCTTCCGGGTTCCCTTTCCCATTAGCGGGATAATTTTTTGGAAGAGAAGTTTTTTTCATTTCTTCCAGAATATTTTGAGGAGAAGATTCTTTTTTTGACATCGCTGCCAAGAGTTTCTCTTTTATCTTTTCCTGCTGTTCTAAAGAAACTTGGGGCGGAATAACTTTCTTAAATTCGTTTGTCGTTTTGTTGATTGGCTTCACCTCAATTTTTATCGGCTCCTGCCGGGTTAATGATTCTAAGTCGCTTTTTGGCGGAATTGAAGGTTCTGGAGTTGGAGAGTTTCCTTTTTGAGGTTCGGGATTGATTAAAGGATTTATTTTTTCATTTTCAACTGCTCTTTCTGGTGCTTTTAAAGGTTCTTCAGAAATTTTCGGAGCAGAAAAATTATTTTGATTTAGCTCTTTTAGTTCTTCTTGGAAAACATCAAAAACTTGTTTTTTTAGAATGTTGTTTATAATTTCTGCCTGCGAAGAAGAAATGCTTAAGGCAGAAATTAATAAACTGGGGAAAGTGTCTTGCCTGTAGGCCGTTTCTCCTTTTAAAATACTGCCAATGGTTCTTGTCAGAAGTTCTGTTTGTTTAATGTCTAATTTTGCCAAAACAGAAGCATTGGTTATCACATTGCTAAAATCATCGGAAAAAAGGAAATCTCTAATGTTTTCCGGCAGGGACAAATATTGTTTTTTTATTTCATCTTTTTCCATAACAAGATTTTTTACAAAACCCCTATTTATCCTTTGTCTTCTTTCTTATTAATTGTTGTGTATTTTGTGGCAATTTTTATCTTAGATTGAGGAGGAATGTTGGCAGAAGAAGGGCTGGTGCTAAAATCTTCCGCTTGCCATTTGGTATATTGCAATAGAGGTTCGGATTTTTCTAAAGAATTGGCAAAAGCATTACCGGCATCGTTATCTTTTTTTATCGCATTTTTTATATCATCTTGCCAAACAGCTAAATCTTTAGCTGATATAGCTTCCCAGAAAGCTGCAGTTTGGGCTGGGCTGAGAGTTTTAACTAATTCTTGGAAAGTTTGTTCAAAAGCTTTTTTGCCGGCAACAGCGATTTCTTGAACTGTTTTTCCTTCCTGTTGGGCTTTTTCTTTAGCTAAGGATTCAGTGTATTTAATAAGGTCGCTGGCTTGAACTTTTTCTTTTATTTTATTTGGTTTCATGTTAGCTACATTTTTTATAATGCTTGGAATGTCTTTTTCAGCTTCTTCTATTTTTCCAGCTTTAAGCACAAAAGCGTAAGGAACAGCTTCAGAAATTGCTTTAGCGTCAAAACGGCTATCTGCCAGATTGGTCTTTATAAAACCGATTGAAGATTCACTCAATTCTCCTGCTTTTGCCAAAGTATTGGTAAGGGCAACTCTTTTTTCATAAGCATCTTTTGACCAAGAAGGAGGCGTTTTTAATTTCTCTA